>JAEEGJ010003310.1_pt1 | contig 63549 bp, 53 predicted proteins | sample 8958761 | NCBI WGS metagenome assembly JAEEGJ01 (sample SAMN16246546, study PRJNA631951) | gut metagenome | biome: gut microbiome; feature: rumen; material: RS-attached | host: Bos | place: Iran: Karaj | collected 2018-10 | reverse complement strand
GGCAGCACCTTCATTGTGGCCGACTTGCTGAAAGGAGAATGCTAATCTCTATTGGTCGATACGGCTGGAGCAGCCATGCTCGATGACCTGCGAATTGCTGAGGAAGTCGGTGTCCACGTAAGTGCTACTACCCGGACGGAGATGTACCGTAGAAGTACGAGTATCTTTCGTTCCATCAGACAATTCCACCACATACCAGCAGTCTGCCACCATATCCACCTCACAGGGATTTCTCACGTAAAGCGTCCAACGGCCCACACTGGAATCATCGTAAGTATAGCATTCGCAATCAGCGCCCTGTACCACTTTGGCATTTTGGGCAGCTGCATCGGTGGCACTTTGAGAGGGAGCAACATGATTCCATCCACAAAATAACAAACTGATTATCAATAATATAATTTTCATAACATTTAGCGCCCGTTATTCGCCATCGGCCCATCGGCTTAAAAATACTTCAATGACCTTTTGAAAAGCACTCAGTTTAAACTATCCCCTATTCCTCATTATTTTCTTCCTCCTCATCGGGAACACGATAGAATTTCTTTATAAATTTGTTTTTCTGCGAGCGGTTACCCAGCTTGTAGGTACAAGCCGGCAGTCCGTTGCTGGGCGGCAGCATACGTTTTTTCACCTTGGTCTGTACGATAGGATCGGTAAACTTGGTATCGGAAGAGTAGCCATAGATGCTGTTGTTTTCCACTTGGAAGAAGAAGAAGTCGTTATCAATTTCAAAGTAGAGATAAAGACGGTTGCGCGAGCCTCTCTTTTCCACCACAATCTCACCGGGGATCTCCTTATTGATTTCCTTTCCGTTGCAGATGGCCACGGGGAGCAAGTACTGTGAAATGAAGGCCTTAGCCTCTTTGTCCCACACGAACTGGATGTCGGCGAAGAGGAACTTCACCTTTAGCGAGGCGGGCAGTTTCTGGGTTTGTCCGTAGGTGTTGACCTCGTAGGCGTAATCCTCGAAATCCTTGTCGTTCAGGATGGTTTTCATGGCGAGGATGTAGTCCTCGTTTTCCCACGGGTCGATAAAGTCGAGCGAAGCATCATCCACATGTTTCATAAATACCTTCATAGACTGTTCGTTGAAGAAGAAGTCGATGGTAGTGGTGAGGCTCATCTCGGCGGAGTCGGCCTTCATGTAGTTGACGACGGTGCCGAGGGTGCTGAAATCGACGCGGCCCAGTTTGGCGCCCATATCGATGGTACCGCTACCCCGCGAGATGCATTCGGTTTTGCTGAGGGTGATGATGTTGCCCGGCAGTTCGGGGTCTTCCAGTTTCTCCAACGAGGCGGCACGGAAGCACTGGTTCTCCTCGTCGAAGTCGATGTAGCCCTGTGCGGAGATATATTCTGCATCGTTGAACTGGTCTTTGGCGGCACCGAAGCAGGTGTAGATACGGCCGGTTGTGTTGGTAGAGGCGATGGCCACCACCACCTTACGGTCGTTCACATCCTTTGTTTTGCTGTCGATCTTGATCATCACATGGTCGGGATCCACCTGATCCATGATGCGCATACGGGCATATTTCACGGTGTCGCAATCGTGAATCAGTTCCACGCCGCCGACGAAGGTGAGGAACTCATCGGTACTGTTAAGTTCGGCGCGACCATCGAAACCGAAGTGCGGACTGAGCTTGAAGTCGCGGGCGAAGGGAATCTGGGCGATACCCTTGGTGGCCTGATAGTACCATACCGTATCGAAATGCAGCACTTGCACCTCCTTGTTCACATCCACATAGTCGTAATCGCCGTTGGCGCGGAAGTCATCGGCATGCACGATGTTGACGGTACAGTTATACAACTCATAGTACTTGTGGTCGCGATCGGCCACGATGCGCGCACCATTAAGTGTCTTGATAACAGCCTGTTCCAGAATCGTCACATCGCCATCCTTAGGCACCACGGCACCATCGCCCACATTGATATAGCGCACGCCGTGGGTGTTGATGACGTTGGTTTTGAAGTTGAACTCAGCAGAAGTGGCGGTAAACTGAACGGCATGACGCTCGGAGTTGGTGGCGGTAAGTTCGTTGCCGTGGCTCACCATGTCAATCAGCTCGCGGGCATCGGTATTGTTAATATCCACATTGCTATAGGGGTCGTTCCACTGGAAGGTGAGCACATCCTCATCGATGGGATCCCAGTCGAACATGGCAGCGTTGGTTTTGAACTGGTTACGCTGGAACAGCACCTCGGAAGTCTCGTCGTTGGAGACGAAATGCCCCTTACGGGTTTGGAAGTCGATATGGGAGTTGTAGTTGTCGGTGGAGAAGACGAACTGGTCATTTTGGTAGAGGTCGTAGATACGCAAGTCGGCGGCATCGGAAAGGAGTTCATGATGTTTGAACGTGAACCACTTGGAGGTGATATCGGCGCGTTTGAAGTTGAGCACGCCCGTGCCGTACATACCTTGCGGGGTAAGGACGGAGTTGCCGGTCAACTCGGTCTCGCGGAAGATGTTCATCGGAGTTTTATCGGTAAAGACATACATCTGGTCGTTGTAGGCTTCCCAGCGCACGGAGCCGTCCACCATATCGGCGGGCGGGTACTCCACGCCGGCCAGCTGTTCCTGCACCACATGCTGTTTCACGCTACCCGTCATCTTGTCGAGGAAAAACACCAAACTGTCGGAAGTGGTGGTAGAAGTGAGATAGTTGACGGTACTTCTTTTACCTCTTAACCCTCTATTACTCAAATCAATAATACCTGTATAATTACCTTTTCCGGTGTAGGCCGGAAGCGGACTGGAGGCATCGTGGATAAAACCGAGCGAGAAATCGGGACGCACCTTCAGTTCTTCTTTGATGTCGGGGAAGATACCGCCCGAAATCAGCGAGCCGGCGAAGCGGATGGAGTCGGTGTCGAAGTTGTCCAAGTTGGTGATGGTGAACTGGTCGAGAGCGAAGAAGAACTTTTGGCGGTCGTAATGGCGGTTGAAGGTGAAAGGATGGTCGTAATAGACGCGACCGCCCTCCAAACTGGTGAAATAGGGCCACTTGGGATTGTCAATCTTCCCCGACTTGTTCTTCGGATGATCCACGAAAAGCGTGCCTTGTAGGTCTTCGATGGGACTCATCACCTTGGTGAGCTGATACTCGCCGTAGCGGTTCACGGGGCCCTGCTTATTCTCCACATACATAATCAGCGAGTCAATCTGCTCCATCTTAATCTTAAATTCCTCGTAGTTGAAGTCGCACTCATGCACCACGAAATCGAAAAGGCCGGCCACCACACGTCCAGAGAAGCGCATATCTCTATTTTTCCGTATCACCACCCGTTCATTCTGCGGATAGACGTTCACAATCTGCGCCTCGCTGATCACGAACCATTCGCATCCCTCCACCGTCAGCTCACGGGTTTTATAATCCAATATAGCATAATGGTTTTTCGACTCCAGCGTGATGTTATCGTAGTCTTTCTTTCCCACATCATTATTCAAATATTGGGCAATTTTCGGACGATAATAAATCAGGTCATTATTCACATCATACTCCACAAAACCATCGGCGGCAAATTGGATGAGCAAGGCACGAACATCCTCTGCTGAATGGCGGATGGCCTGACCGACCTGCTCGAAAGTAATAGGCTGGTAGTCGAAACCTTTGAAGAGTTTCCACAATGTGAAGAGCGGATTTTCACGGTTCACGCCTTGCAACTCCCTCATTGTCGCATTGTTAAAGAAATTCTGCGACTCAAAGGTGGCTACACTCTGACTGTTCATACTCGCTAACGGTTTCAGTTCAATCTTGTCGGTAGAGATGTCCCACGACAGCGACTCCACCTTGATATCCATCCGATGATAAGAGTCGAAAAACGGACTTCTTCCCACTCCATATTTAGGTCTTGAAATCTGAAGGAGCGTTTTTTCTTCATTATAATAGAAATTGGCGGAAGGATGATAAATAGAGTCCTCTTCAATGTAAACGCTGATGTTCGCATCGTTGGACCAGACGGTGGATTCTTTGAAGAGGAAATGGCCGCACCGCACAGAAACTACCGTTGTATCAGCACGTTGGATATTCAAACGGGCAAGGCTTCCTTCGGAAGAATAGCCCCGTACGGCCGCCCCGCGCAACTCGAAACCGCCAATATAGTCCACATTCTTATAGATATTATGCACCAGAACCTCTTCGTCATAGCTGCGGAAACGGGGGTACGAAACCTTGTCCTCATCGCTCTCCAAGCCAGCCTTGTCCTCCAGCACACCCAACAGCGGGTACTCGAAATAGGCTGGATAATAGAGCGTTGCATTCTCCACCTTCACCTTCGGTTGTCGCACATCCACCTCATAGTCGTGGAAGGTGGCCTTCACCTGACTGCTGAGACCGGCGCGATACCACTGCACTGTACCTTTCGTGCCTTTCCACACCTTAGCTCCCGGATAGTACCGGCCGGAAGTCTCCAAAATCTCCACACTGTCGCGAGTTCCGCTGCCCACCAAGTCGATATCCTTATACTCGAAATAGGGCGCATCGTCAAAAGCCAGCGTCTCGGCATAGCCGTAGGCCGTCCACCGCACATTGGGAGTCTGATACAGCACATCACGAGAGAAAATAGCCGCATAATCATCCATAACATGGTGAAATTCAGGCAAATTCTCATTCAGATGATACTGAATGGCCTTCAACCACGCACGGTCACAGTCGGTCAACCCACTATTGATGAAGGCATCGAAAGCGTTTTCCAAGGATTCGAAATGCGGAAAGAAACGCAAGTTCTTGCGCAACATAAAGTTAGCTGCCTCAATAAACACCTCCTGAAACTCATCCGTCATGGCCGGACTATCCCAAAACTGGTCGAATTTTACCACGAGCGCTTCGGCCTCCTTCTGGCGTTCTTTGGGTGCGGTAGCGGCAAAGGCACGCACCTCCTCCTTGGTGAGAGAGGGATCGTTGGAAAAGGATTTGAACCGCTGCGCTGAAAGCGGGAGAACGGTCAGCAGAACAACAAAGAACAACAATATAGTTTTACGATTCATCAGGTTATAGTATTGTTTATAAATGATTTATGTCAAATTTGAAGGTTGAAACATGACCGCTGTACGCGGAGGGAGATATACCTTGAGCACACCGCCACGGCTGGCATAGAACGCCTGCTCGTCGATGTGGCCGAAGCCGCCAAAAGCGGGATCGTCGGAGTTGAGCAGCATCTGGTAGTCGCCAGTGCGGCAAGGGATGGGGTAGTCGGTGACGGAACGAGATGGACTGAAGTTGAAGACGAAAAGGCAGCCGCCGCGCTCGAAGGCGAGAATCTGTCCCGCGATGTCGCGAACAAGGGGGATGGAAGGATACGTGAGGATGTTAGCGCTGTTCAGAGCCGCCACCATCGCACGATGGAAGTCATTCATATAACGATACTTCAGTGTTTCGTTGGCGGCCAGCGACCACTGGCGGCGCGCGTAATGGTACGACCAGCCGTTGCCCTCACGGGGGAAGTCAATCCACTCAGGATGACCGAACTCATTGCCCATGAAATTGAGAAAACCGCCGTCGCACAACGCTGCCGTACAGAAGTTTACGAGTTTGTGCAAAGCGATGCCCCGATCCACCGTCAGGTCGGGTGTGAACACCGACATCTTGTCGTACATCTTATCCCCTATCAGTCTGAAAATCAGCGTCTGGTCGCCGACCATCGCCTGGTCATGGCTCTCCACATAGCTGATTACCTTCTCCTCTTTGCGGTGGTCGGTGAGGCGGAAGAAGATGTCGCCCACATGCCACTGCTCGTCAGACTGTTCCTTGACCGTTTTCATCCAGAAGTCGGCCACACCCATCGACATACGGTAGTCGAAACCGATACCACCCTGGTCGCAGGGATAGGCCAAGGCTGGCATTCCACTTACATCTTCGGCAATTGTAACTGCGTCATTGTCAATCTGATGCACAACACGATTGGCCAAATACAGGTAGGTCAGCGCATCGGGATCCACATTATCATCAAAATATTGGGCATAATCCAAAAAATCCACGCCGATACCGTGGTTCCAGTAGCTCATGCTGGTCACGCCGTCGAAGCGGAAGCCGTCGAAATGGAATTCTTGCATCCAGTATTTGAGGTTGGAGAGCAGGAACATCAGCGTATCGTTCTTAGCATAGTTGAAGCAGCGCGACTCCCACACAGGATGCCACCCTTTATCGCCCTCGTGGAAATAGAGGCTGTAGCTTCCATCGAAGCGGCTCAGGCCTTCGCGTTCGTTGGTGACCGAATGGGAGTGTACCACATCGAGGATCACACGGATGCCGTTGGCGTGAGCGCAGTCAATCAGCGACTTAAGTTCTTCTGGGGTGCCGAAGCGCGAGGAGGGGGCGAAAAAGTTGGACACGTGGTAGCCGAAAGAGCCGTAGTAGGGATGCTCTTGAATGGCCATCAACTGCAAAGTATTGTATCCCAACGCTTTGATACGTGGAATTACCTGATCTTCAAACTCTTTGTACGAGGCCACCCTGCCCTCTTCTGACGACATGCCGACATGTGCCTCGTAGATGAGGGGCACTGCGGGACGGGCGGGAGCGGCATGCTTCCACTCGTATTGTGTTTCGGGACACCACACCTGGGCGGAGAAAATCTTGGTTTGATCGTCCTGCACCACTCGCTGGGCATAGGCGGGCAGTCGCTCGTCGGCGCCATCCTGCCAAACCATCCACAGTTTGTATAACATACCGTGTTTCAAGAAATTGCGGGGTAGTTCAATTTCCCAGTCGCCGTTGCCGATGGGATGCAACGCATAGTGCTCTTCAATACGCCAGTAGGAAAAATCGCCGTAGAGGTAAAGACGTTGGGCATGAGGGGCCTTTTCACGAAGCACCCAGCCGGTGGGAGTAGCGTGGAGGCCGTAGTAAAGGTGGTTATTGCACACATCGGAAAGACAGGGCTGACCGTCGGCCATCTCCAGCTCTTTCAGCACGGCACGGCGATGCCGCCGCTCCAATTCGAGGCGGTAAGGCTTCAGGCCGGGGTCCATTTTTATAAGCGGGGAATCCTTTGTCACAATAACGCATTTTACAGGCTGCAAAGTTACAAAATCCGACACAATTTTGAGACAATAAAACAGAAGAATTTGCCAAAAATCAGCACAATTTTTTCGGGGCAATAGTAAGGTAAAAAAACATACCAAACACTCCACATTCAGTTTACAATTATCAAAATTATACTTTTACAAATTTTATATTTTCACATATTTCAACAATAACATTTCAAAAATTCTCATCCTTCATCTCATATTACAATAAACATAGTTAATCAATTATAAATAATACAATTCGGCCAAAATTTCACACTTTTAACTGATATTCATTTCATTATAAAATTTTTATTATAAAATAATGTTTATAAAATTATTACACATATTTATTGAAGTATTGCATTAAACACTAAATCATTCATATTTGTAAACACTTTTCACATAATTAAGTTTATTTCATTCACAATATTTATCAACAAACAATTGTAACAAATAGCTATTTATTTCGTAAATACACAGGTTTCATCCATCATAGCATTCAACACAAATCTCAAAATATGGACGCAGACATCAACAACAGAATCAAAAGTATCTTGGAAGAGTCGCAGCTGACGCCGTCTGAATTTGCAGCGGCCATTGGCACCTCACGCTCCAACCTGACTCATTTGCTCTCGGGGCGCAACCAGCCGAGTTTCAGTCTGTTGGAAAAGCTGTTGAAAGCCTTCCCGCAGGTACGCACCGAATGGTTGGTGACGGGTTTAGGAGACATGCTACGCGACGAAGATGATTTTGCGCAAACAGTTGAAGCCATCAGCCAACAGATGCCGGCGCCGCACACACAATTTGAGATGAATTTTGATGTTGAGGAGGAAAATGAGCCTTCCAGCGCGAACGATCCGTCAACCGCGTCCGAAGCCAATAACGACAAGGCTTCACGGCCTATTTTGGCGGCCAACATCCCCCCAAAAACGCGCCTACAGCGAGGCTCGCAACGCCAGCCCCTCAAAAAGGTCCAAAAAATCGTCTATTTTTACACCGACAACACCTTCGACGAATACTACCCGAGGTAATTAGTGTTCCAACTCAAGGTACTCGTAGTCGTAATGGAAATTGAGTTTTCTGGTAAGGTCCCCATTCACCAGCTCATTTTGTGAGGCGGTGGTAATGCCATGCCATCCTTTCACGCAACGCCGTGAGCCCAACACGCCAGCCACGCGGCTGTCGTCGGCACACTGCAGGTTGGTATAGGCAAGCCTGTCAAGCACCACACTGCCCGAGATGGTATTGTTGGCAACATAGTTGTAAATGGGCTCATTGACCACCCATACCTCGAAGCACAATGCAGAATCCACCGAGATATAACGGTCGAGGTTAGGATCTTCAGGAACGCGGTTAGCAATCACTGTCAACAAGTTAGCAGGCACATAAGAGCAGCTCTGCTCGGTAAGTCCATCCCGAGTCACACTGCTGTTGAGTTTACGACGGATGCTCTTTCTCACCTCTTCTTGTGTGGTACGATTACGTTCGATGTAGTAAAAAGTCTGGAACACCTCGTAGCTCTTGGCATGTTTGGGGGTAGCGAACTTCACATCCACATTCTGCGTGCTGTGGATACCCACCTGAAGAGTATTGTCGCTGGGGGCGCGAAGATAAAAATTGCCAATCACATCCGTCTCCGCCGTCACCACACGGCCCGTTTCCTTGTTGGTAATCACAAGTTTGTACGTCGCATCAGGATTCAACTCGGCCGAAAAATGGTATAACAGCTGCTCAGGAGCTGCAAAATCGCCCTCCAATTCCCGAGGGATGTCCGTTGTCATTTCCAACGGATAAGATGCTGTGAGCCTGTTGTTCATATACTCCTCCAACACCACATCAATCTGGTCGAAATAGTACAGACTATCATACTCCTTGGCTGCTTCGTAAGCGTTGTCAGGCGTGAGGAAACCCTTGTAAATCTTGATGTAATGGTCTTGATCGTCAGGATTCAAGATGCCATAAACAATCGTGACATCCTTATATGGTGCATTGGAGTCGAAATCTTTACTGCAAGAAGAAAGTCCCAACAATGTGGCTATCAAACAGACAATCAGCAATTTATATTTTTTCATCATCGTATAAAAATATCAAAAAATTAGCATGACGGATTCTTTTCCTCCCAACGGGTGACAATTTTGCAGAAGTCCGCATTATCGCCGCCATTGCGGGAGATGGTGGTGGCAATACGCCCATCCGACATGGAGGTGTGTACCACGTTGTAACTGTCGCCCAAGCGGGCCTGCTGCACATAGTTGAGAATCATCTCGCACAGTTGATGCCCCTGCAAAAAATCAGCAGGCAGGCTGTCCAACACCCAGCGCACATACACCGTGTTATTCACGTGTATGTTGGTGTCTATGTCGGAATAAAGCACATCGCGGGTGACGGTCGGAAAGGCCATATCTCCTTTAGAAAGAGGCACTTTGAGCGGAATGGGAAACGGCTGGTTGCCGCCAAGCGCCGAAATCACATCGGTGTCCATAACCGTGTCGATATTGATAGGATGGAAAGTCTTATCCTCCAAGATAATCCACAGGGACTGGGCTTGGAGATAGACATCTCCCTGAGGATCAACTACTTCAAAACTACGGGGCTGGAAGATGCCCTGTGGCGGATTGGCCCATGTTTTGACGATGATATGGTCGTATTTTCGCGGCAAACGGTTGATGCGCAGTCCCATACGATAGATCGCCCAGAAGCATCCCTTCGCGTGCAGGTCTTTCCAGCCGAGATGGTGGCTGTCCACGTGCAGGTCGGCAGTAGTTTGCATACATCCTAACAAATACTGAAGCGAAACTTCGAAGTCAGGACCTATATGATGTGACTGAATGTCAAACTGTTGTGTAAATACGGAAGAATTTTCCATAGTCCATAAAATTGCGTGCAAATATACATTAAAAAATATTACTTTTGCACTCGCAAATTGAGTATATGGAGAAAACGAAAGAGACCATAGGAAGCGAGATGGAAACTGCGGTGCTTGTGGCAGTTGCCACTCCATCGCACGGCATGGAGCGCGTGGAGGAATACTTGGACGAACTGGCATTTTTGCTCGACACAGCGGGCGGCGTCGCCCAAAAACGATTCACCCAAAACCTTCCCTACCCCGACCCCAAGACCTACTTGGGTAGCGGCAAGTTGGAAGAGGTGGCGGAATATGTCAAGGAAAACGCCATCGACCTGGCGGTTTTCGACGACGAGCTCAGTCCGTCGCAGCTCCGCAATGTGGAGGCCGTTTTGCACTGCAAGGTGATGGACCGCACCCACCTCATTCTTGACATTTTCGCCAAACGCGCCCAGACAGCGCACTCCAAAGTGCAGGTGGAATTAGCTCAGTACCAGTATCTTCTGCCCCGACTGACGGGTATGTGGACCCACTTGCAGAAGCAGCGCGGTGGTATCGGTATGAGAGGTCCCGGTGAGAAGGAGATTGAAACCGACCGTCGTATCATCCGAGATCGTATTTCATTGTTGAAGAGGAAGTTGGCTGATATTGACCGTCAGAAGCTCACCCAGCGCAGCCACCGCGAGCAGTTTGTGCGGGTCGCCCTCGTGGGCTATACCAACGTGGGCAAATCCACCCTGATGAACTTGATCAGCAAGTCGAATGTCTTTGCCGAAAACAAGCTTTTCGCGACGCTTGACACCACTGTCCGCAAGGTGGTCATCGACAACCTGCCCTTCCTACTCTCTGATACTGTGGGGTTTATACGCAAACTGCCCCACAGCCTCGTGGAATCCTTCAAATCCACCCTCGACGAAATCCGCGAGACCGACCTCATCCTTCATGTCATCGACATCAGTCATCCCGATTTTGAGGAACAAATCGCCATTGTGAACCAGACCTTGCAGGAAATTGGTGCAGGAGACAAACCTGTCATCGTGATTTTCAATAAGATAGATAATTATAAATGGATAGAGAAGTCACCTGACGACCTCACTCCACGCACGAAGGAAAACATCACTTTGGAGGAACTCAAACAGACCTGGATGGCGAAGATGAGTCATAAAACCCTCTTCATTTCTGCCAAAACCAAAGAGAACTTGGATGAGATGAAGCGTGTTTTGTATGAAGAAATCAAGAAATTGCACATCCAAATCTATCCTTACAACAACTTTTTATACGACATTATTGAGGAGGAATAATTCCTCTTTTTCATCATAAACAACTGAACTACAACAGAAAACAACTATTATGAGCGAAAACAACCTTTTCAGAATCGGAATCACCCACGGCGACTACAACGGCATCGGTTACGAGGTCATCATGAAGGCATTGAACGACCCGAAGATGTTGGAACTCTGCTCGCCGGTGGTCTATGGCGCCGCCAAGGCCGCCAGTTTCTACAAGAGTCTTTTCAACCTTCAGGACTTTTCGATGCAAGTATGCCGCAAGGTGGAACAGATCAACAAGAACAAAAACTACCTCGTCAACATCTTCGAGCAGGAGGTGAAAGTGGAGCCCGGAACACCCTCCAAAGAGGCAGGAAGACTTTCAGAATTAGCTTTAACTAATGCTTGTAAAGATTTGAAAGCCCAACTGATAGATGCCATTGTAACCGCTCCTATCTGCAAGGCCGACATACAATCAGACACCTTCCACTTCAATGGTCACACCGAATTTTTCGCCAAACAGTTTTCTTCTCAAAATGCCATGATGATGATGGTGACCGAAGGGTGTCGCATCGCCTTCGCCACCAACCACCTGCCGATAGAGGAAGTCTCCAAGGTACTCACTACCGAACTGATTGTCAAGAAGTTGAAAACCTTGCAGCAGACCTTGAAGGTGGACTTCGCGTGCACGAATCCCACCATCGCAGTGCTTTCGCTCAATCCCCATGCCGGCGACAACGGACTGATTGGGAAAGAGGACCAGGAAATCATAGCACCGGCCATACAACAGGCTTTCAATGAGAAGATTAACGCCTTCGGCCCCTTCCCTGCCGACGGACTTTTCGGCAGCGGCAACTATGCCAAGTTCGATGCCATTTTGGCTATGTACCACGACCAGGGCATGATTCCGTTCAAGATGATTTCGCACGGCGAAGGGGTGAATTTCACCGCCGGACTGCCCATCGTACGCACCTCTCCGGCTCATGGCACCGCCTTCGACATCGCCGGCAAGAATGTGGCAGATTGCGAGTCGATGCGCAACGCCATCTACCTCGCCATCGACATCCTCAAGAACCGCAAAGAGTACCAACAATATGCCAAAAAATAACAGAATATGAAGCGTTATATATTTGCAACTTTCTGTATATCAATACTTGTATCACTACTCCTGGTCGCCTGCGACCGCGACAAAAACAAAGGCGGCAGCACTACTGAGGTAGAGGACACCCCGTTGGTAGCTCCCGCTTTCGATGCCGACTCGGCCTTTTATTTTGTGAAGGCTCAGACGGATTTTGGTCCGCGGGTGCCCAACACGGAGGCGCATCGCCAATGTGCGGCCTACTTAAAGAGCAAATTGGCAGAATTTTGCGACACCGTGATTGCGCAGGAGTTCACCGCCACCGCTTTTGATGGCACCAAATTGCAGAGTTGCAACCTGATAGGGAGTTTTGCACCGGAGAACCCCGTGCGCATCGTGCTGGCCTCGCACTGGGATTCGCGTCCGTGGGCCAATGCCGACCCTGATGAAGTCAATCAAAAGAAGCCCATCGACGGTGCCAACGACGGTGCCAGCGGCGTGGGTGTGCTGTTGGAGATGGCCCGCCAGCTGTCGCTGAAGCGCCCCGACGTGGGGGTTGACATTGTGTTCTTTGACGTGGAAGACTACGGCAGCGACGGGCAGAGCGACTCATGGGGCCTCGGCTCGCAATACTGGTCTAAGCACCCGCACCGTGAGGGGTACCATGCCGCCTACGGCATGCTGCTCGACATGGTGGGGGCACCGGGAGCGCGGTTTCGCTACGAACAGATTTCCGCTACCTACGCCCGCAGCACCCTCACCCACGTGTGGAACATCGCCGACCGGCTCGGCTACGGCGGCACTTTCGTCGCAGAAGCTGCTCATCCCATCACCGACGACCACTATTATGTGAACACCATCGCCGGAATCCCGATGATTGACATCATCCACCAGGACGACAACACCGGCACCGGATTCCCAGCCACCTGGCACACCATGAACGACAACATCGACCATATCGACAAAAACACGCTGGCTATCGTCGGCAAGACGCTTTTGTGCGTGATTTATAATGAAAAATAGTGATTATGAGCCACTTCTTGGATAACAACATCACGGTTTTCAAATTCGGAGGCGCATCGGTAAAAGATGCGGCGGGAGTGCGCAACCTGCACAGCATTCTCCAGCTTCACAGTGGAAAGCCCCTCTTCGTGGTCATCTCGGCCATGGGCAAAACCACCAACCTGCTGGAAAAAATCCTCCAAGCCTATTTCTATCAGAAAGAATCCCCCACCCCACTCTTCAACCAGCTGAAAAACAACCATCTGCAAATCATCAACGACTTGGAATGCCCGGCGTTGACGGAGGCCGTAGAGCCGATTTTCAGCCAATTGGAGGCCAAGTTGCAGTCGCCTCCTACCAACTGCTATGAGTTTGAATACGACCAGCTGGTCAGCTTCGGGGAGATTATTTCCACCACATTAATTTCCAAATACTTACAATCTCAAGGGATGGACAATTTGTGGTTGGATGCACGGAAAGTGATTCGCACCGACCGCACCTACACAGAGGCAAAAATCCAGTGGGATGATTCGGAACGGCTTTTGAAAGAAGCACTCACCGCCCAAGCAAATACTCCGCAACTCTGCATCACACAGGGATTTATAGCAGGTGCTGCCGACGGTACCGCCACCACCTTCGGTCGTGAGGGGTCGGACTACTCGGCGGCTATTATCGCCTATATCCTTAATGGTAAGAGTGTTACAATTTGGAAAGATGTCCCCGGACTGCTCAATGCCGACCCGAAATTCTTCCCCGATGCCGTAAAGCTGGAGTCCATCTCCTACGAGGAAGCCATCGAGCTGGCCTACTACGGAGCGACCGTCATTCATCCGAAAACCCTCAAACCACTGCAAAACAAGAACATACCGCTTTACGTCAAGCCATTCTTGGCCCCGATGGAGTCGGGAAGTATCATTTCCAGCAACGGGGCTTCCGAGAATATTCCCTCCTATATTTTTAAAAGAGACCAGATTCTCATCACCCTTTTCCCCAAAGACTTCTCCTTCATCTCGGTCAACAATCTGTCGGAGATTTTCGGCATTTTGTCGCGTAACGGTGTCAAAATGAACCTGATGCAGAACACGGCTCTCAGTTTTTCCATCTGCACCGACCTCAACCCGCACCGCATTCCGCAGGTGTTGGAGCAGTTGGGAGAGCATTTCATCGTGAAATACAACGAAAACATGGAATTGATTACCATTCGGCACTATACCGATGCCACCATCGCCAAGGTGGTGGGCAACCGGCCGGTGTTTGCGGAGCAACGCTCGCGCACCACAGTGCAGATGGTGGTCAAACCTCAATAGAACTATATGCGCTGGCTGAAATCCCCTATCCTGCTGTTTGTTGTGCTACTTCCATGGCTGCTGCTGTCGTGCCGTGAAAAGCCGGAGAATTACGAGGCCACCCCTTACGACCTTGTCATTCCGAAGTATTTCCCAACGGCACTCAACCTGCCGTCCGATAATCCGATGACCAACGAGGGCGTTGAGTTGGGACGGAAGTTATTCAACGACACGAGGTTATGTGGCTATGTTGGCAACAATCCCGACTCGTTGATCTGCTGTGCAAGCTGTCACGTGCAGCGTTACGGCTTCGACATCGGGATGGACAATCCGCGTTTGCGCAACGGCAAGGCGCGCGGGATGCACGACACCACGCACCACAATGTGATGCCGCTCTGCAACCTCGTTTTCAACAGTGAGGGCTATTTGTGGAATGGAGCGGTATATGGCGACAAAAATATAGAAGACATTGTGCGGGCGGCCATCACTGCCGACAACGAGCTGGCGGCCACGCCTTACCAGGCCGTGGCGCACATCAAGGACGACCCGGCGTATAAGGAGCTGTTTCGCAAGGCGTTCGGCTCCGATGAGGTGACGATGGAGCGTATTGAGAAGGCCATCGCGCAGTACGTGCGTACCCTCGTGTCGGCCAACTCGAAATTCGACCGTTACCTGCGCGGGGAGGCGCACCTCACCGAACAGGAGCTGCGGGGCTACGTGCTTTTCACCACCGAGGAGGGAGCCGACTGCTTCCACTGTCACGGAGGGGCGGGCACTCCCCTATTCACCACCAACCTGTTCTACAACAATGCTTTGGACGCTAATCCCACCGACCCGCAGGACCGTTTTTCGGTGACGGGCAGGCCGCAGGATTTGGGTGCATACCGAGCACCCACGTTGCGCAATGTGGCCATTACCGCCCCGTATATGCACGACGGGCGGTACAGCACGCTCGACGAAGTGTTGGAATTCTATAACTGCGGGTTGCAGGCATCGCCATACGCACATCCGCTCATGCACAAGCTGAACGAGGGCGGCGCCATGCTCACCCCTTCGCAAATCGCTGATTTGAAAGCGTTTTTGATGACACTTACTGATGATTCATTCACTAATCAACCATTAGACTATGAAAATATACACCAAAGCCGGTGATAGCGGCAAAACCTCATTGATTGGGGGCATTCGGATTGAAAAATTCTCAGAACAGATTGAATCTTATGGTACTATCGATGAGCTGAACTCAGCTACCGGTGTGGCGATAGAGCTTTTGAAACAGATAACGCCGGCGGAGGGACAGGCAGCGGCACGCGATGCCATGGTAGAAGTTTTAGATGACATCCAGTGCCGGCTTTTCACGGTGGGCAGCATCTTGGCGACCGATAAGGGACAGTGGGAAAAGTACTGGGCGACCACCAATTTGGCGGCATGGACCGCTGAGACAGAAGGACTTATCGACCTGTACACCGCAGAGTTGCCGGAGCTGAAAGGGTTCATCCTGCCGAGCGGCTCATTACTGTCGGCACAGCTGCATGTGTGCCGCACCATCTGCCGGAGAGCGGAGCGGAGAATCTGCCAATTTGTGGCACAAAATAACATGGAAGGGACCGTCTGCGAGCAGGTGATGAAATATGCAAATCGGCTTTCCGATTTTTACTTTATTTCGGCCCGAAAAGCGCTTCAACTTGAAAACAAGAGCGAAACAATCTGGAAATCAAAGAAATAAAATTTTTATCAGATTCCACCAACGTAACAAAAAAAGTGTATTTTTGCGCCCTAAAAAATCGAAGATAACCAAAACCTAAATATTATGTATTGGACCCTTGAATTGGCATCGAAATTAGAGGATGCGCCTTGGCCAGCGACACGCGAAGAGCTGATTGATTATGCGACCCGGTCGGGTGCTCCCATGGAGATCATTGAAAATTTGCGTGAGATGGAGGATGAAGGCGAGGTTTACGACTCTATCGAAGACCTCTGGCCCGACTACCCTACCAAAGAAGACTTTTTCTTCCACGAAGACGAATACTAAGGGAGTATTAGTTAGAGAATCATGGTTATCTAATTGATAATCAATTAAAAAAATGGCAAACAAAATGTTTGTCATTTTTTATTTTTAAAGCAAAAAGGAATAAAACGATACTTTCCTTTTATCTTGCCAATCTCTCTACAAGCTGCTCAACGGTAAGGTTTTCCTGCTCGCCAGTGGCCATGTTCTTGAAGGCGAACACGCCGGCGTTCATCTCGTTTTCGCCAGCCATGATGACGAACGGAATGCCGCGGTTGTTCGCGAAGGTCATCTGCTTGCCGATCTTGGCCTTGTCGGGGAACAGCTCGGCGGTGATGCCAGCCGCCCGCAGCTTCTGCAAAGCCGACAGCGCATAGAGTTCCTCCTTCTCGCCGAAATTGAGCAACAACGCCTGTACAGGATTCTCTAACGACTTCGGGAAGAGCTGCAACTCGTTGAGCACGTCGTAGATACGCTCCGCGCCGTAGGAGATGCCGACCCCCGACACGTTCTTGAGTCCGAAGATTCCCGTGAGGTTGTCGTAGCGGCCGCCGCCGGAGATGCTGCCGATGCTCACATCGAGCGCCTTCACCTCGAAGATGGCTCCCGTATAATAGTTGAGGCCACGAGCAAGGGTAATGTCCAATTCAATATCAGCATTAATTTTCAGAAAATCAGCATACTGCAACATTTTCGTCAACTCTTCTACGCCCTTGAGTCCAGTTTCGGAGGTGGCGAAAATCTGGGAGAGTTTCTGCAGCTTTTCAGCATTGGTGCCCGCGAAATCGAAGAAGGGATCGAGTTTCTGCACGGCCTCTTCCGACAGTCCGCGCTCGCGCAGTTCGGCGCACACATTCTCGCGGCCGATCTTGTCGAGTTTGTCGATGGCGGTGCAGATGTCGGTAATCTTGTCGGACTCCCCGAGGATCTCAGCGATGCCGGAGAGTATCTTGCGGTTGTTGACCTTGATGACCACGCGGATGCCGAATTTCTGGAAAATCTCGGCAGTAATCTGCATCAGCTCGGCCTCGTTGAGGAGCGAGTTGGTGCCGATAACGTCGGCATCGCACTGGTAGAACTCGCGGTAGCGGCCCTTCTGCGGACGGTCGGCGCGCCACACGGGCTGCATCTGGTAGCGCTTGAAGGGAAACGTGATCTCGTTCTGGTGCTGCACCACGAAGCGGGCGAAAGGCACGGTAAGGTCGTAGCGGAGGCCTTTCTCGCAGATGGCGGAGGCGAGCCGGACAGAGGATTGCTCCTGACGGTCAACACCTTGCATAAAATCTCCCGAGTTGAGAATCTTGAACAGCAGGCGGTCGCCCTCCTCGCCGTATTTGCCCATCAGGGTGGAGAGGTTCTCCATGGCGGGGGTCTCTATCGGCAGGTAGGCATGCGCCTCAAAGACGCTGCGGATGGTCTGAAAAATGTAGTTGCGGCGCATCATCTCCAACGGAGTGAAGTCGCGGGTACCTTTAGGAATGCTTGGTTTGATCATAAGGTGAATCCTTTAAGTGATAAAACGAGAAAAGACTAACGCCCAGCCGAGCTGGGTTTCAGGCTGCAAAATTACAAAACAAAGTGCAATGGGCAATGCCCGACGCCCATTTTCCATCAACATTTTTATATATATTGCGTCCATAGTATGAAAATCGTTGAAAATTCGTATCTTTGCAGGCTTAAAATTGAATCCGAGAATGAACAGGTGCATTTCTGCTATATTATTGTGTTTCTGCATGATAAGTTTTTGCTTTGCGCAGCAGAAGCCCTATCGGATTACCATCAAATGGAATAATGAAGGCTCGTCCTGCGACGGAAAGATGGCCTATCTCACGGGATTTCACGGCGACGAAGTGCAGGTGTATGACAGTGTGGTGGTGCGAAAAGGCACCTCCGTGTTCAAGGGGAAAAACCTCCCTGACGGACTCTATCAGGTGAAAGCCGGCAATGCGAACCCCATCCATCTGGTCATTTCCGAAAGCCGGAAGTTCACCTATTGGAACGATGCGCCAGCACACATTGAAGGGTCAGCGGAGAATGAAGCCTACCAGATGGCCCATTTTCAAATCAACACCTACGACTCCCGATGGCCCGACATCACCACGTTGGAGACCGCCAGCGTGGGGCACGATTTGGTATATAAGTACTTGCTACTGGAGTATTTAGGATTGGATGCCTGCACCACCCCCGATGCCAGAATGCTGCATCATCCTCTTTTTAACCAACTCATTTCCGACAAATTACAATCCGAAAATATCACCATCATCGACTCGGTTTTCGACCGGTACAGTTTGGAAACGGAGATCGGCCAGTACTATATGGTGCAGACGTTGAAGTACTACAACATGGACAACAACGTGGCGTACGACGACATCCTGCTGCACCTGTACGACAAGTACTATCTGCCCAGCGGGTTACAGCTTTTCTCCGAGAGCTACGAGCGGCGGTTGAAGAACGGGGTGACCCGCAAGCGCCATCTCGCCATCGGGGCGCAGATGCCGCCGTTGGAGGCCAAAAGCGCCGACGGCAAGCTCATCTCCACCGCCTCCATCGACCGTCCCAACACGGTGATTTGGTTCTGGGACGCCGACTGCGAGGACTGCCTCGAGGAGACCCCCATACTCAACGAGATGTACGAAAAGTACCAGGAAGAGTACGATTTCGAGGTGTTCGGCTACTGCATCACTGCGGACGTAAAACGCTGGAAGCAGGTTTCAGAGGAGATGGGGCTGAAGTTCATCAACACCTGCGACGGGTTAGGAGGCAGCAACTACGATGTCATCGACTATTTCAACATCCTCACCACACCCGCCTGTCTGCTGCTTGACCAAGACCACAAAATCATCATGCGGCAGTTCACGTTAGAACAATTAGAAGAATTCTTAAACAATTTGAATCCAGACAAATACAATATAGAATGAAAAGAAATGTCTTATTGTTAATCCTCATTGCGGTCATCGCACTCCCCTTCCCGCTATCTGCCCAGAAGAAAAACTCGGCAGCAGCGCCCAAGAAGGGGCACAACATCGTTTTCAACATTCCCAAAGCCCAAGACTCTATCGTCTATTTAGCTGTATATTATAGAGATAAGCTTATTTTGAAAGACTCGGCAAGGGTAACCAAGACCAAAAACGGACCGCAGTTCATCTTCAAAGGCGACAACGAGTACCAAGGCGGTTTGTACAAGCTGGTCAGCCAGACGCACTACCCATACATGGACTTCATCATGGACGGTCCGCAGTTTTTCTCCTTCACCTGCGGCACCACCGGCACCGTGGACAGTGTCTCCGTAACCAACTCGCCGCACAACGAAGAGCTGATGGCCTTCCAGCGCAAAACCACCACCGCCGGCAAGCAGATGAGCGAGTGGCGCAAAGCTTTCGATGAGGCGAAAAAGGCTGACAATCAGAAAGTAGCCGATGAATATCAGGAAAAGATGAAAAGTCTGAATGAAGAGATGGAGGCTTTCATCAAAGACATCATCGACCGTCATCCCGACTATCTTTTCTCCAAAATCCAGAATGCCTATCAGCAGATTGACATCCCGGACGCGCCGGTCAACGCCGATGGCAGCATCGACTCCACCTTCCAGCTTCGCTACTTCCTCACCCACTACTGGGACAAAACCGACCTCGGCGATAGCCGTCTGATTTTCACTCCCGTGCTGGAGCCCAAATTGAAAGAGTATTTCACCAAATATCTTCAATATCAAGAACCTGACACTATTTGCCACTATGTGGATATGGTTTTGGAGAAATCCACTTCCGACACGCTGATGTACCATTTTCTCATCGACTGGCTTTCCTACCAGTATGAAACCAGCAAGATGTTAGGACATGACGGCGTGTTCGTGCATATCGTGAAGAACAATCACATGAAAGGCAAATGCACCTGGATGGAGGAAGACCTGCTGCGCAAGTACGAGAAGCGCGTGAAACATCTGGAGCCCATCCTCATCGGCAAGATTGCGCCGGAGCTGATGATTCCCGACACTACCCTCACCGACGACTACTCGCACTGGCACTCCTCTTATCATCCTAAGGGAGCGGCCTCCAAGAAATACACCATCCTGTGGTTCTACGACCCCGACTGTCCCACCTGCAAGAAAGAATCGCAGAAGCTGCGGGCGGTTTACGACTCGTTGGAGAACCTCGGACAGCGCAACTTCGACGTGTATGCCGTGGCCAACGACGCCGACATAGACCGCTGGAAAAGGTACGTGAAAGAGAACAACTACCCGTGGATCAACGTGGGCGGTAACAAGGGCAATGTGGATTATCTCGAACTGTTCAACATCTACGAGACGGGCAATCCAGCCATGTTCATCATCAACGAAAAACATGAAATCATTTTGAACCGACGCATCGAGATGAATACCATCCCTGAATTTTTACGTCAGTATGAAAAGAGGATGAGTTTGAAACGATGACGCATTATTTAACAGAAAATCAATCAATTAAATAATAATACTATGAGCATTACATTAGAAGGAAAAACCATTGAAATGGATGGTGACGGCTTCATGCTGCAACCGGAATTGTGGACTGAAGAGCTGGCTAAGCTCATCGCCCAAGAGGATGGAATTGAAAACCTCACTGAGGATCACTGGAAAATCATCAACATCATCAGAGCCAACTACTTGGAGAAAGGTCTTGCCCCGATGGTGCGCGTCATCTGCAAGGAGAGCGGTCTGAAGCTGAAACAGATTTACGAACTCTTCCCGCTGGGTCCCGCCAGAGGAGCCTGCCGTGTGGCTGGTCTGCCCAAACCGGAAGGATGCGTGTAGAGAATGGAGAATTGAAAATTGAAAATTGAGAGTTGAGAAGTTAAGAAGTTGAGAGTTAAAAGTTTTTAGCGATGAGTGTTTTTCAGATTATTTCGTTGTGTGCATTGGCATATTGTTTTGTGCTGATGATGTGGCATTTTGTAAGAATCATCCGGCTGGGGAAACCGAAGGATTTGTCGGAGAAGAGCGGTGATGTGACCAAAGGTGTGGTGTATGCCAACACGGTAGCGATGTCGCCCACCCACAAGGAGTCGGCCTACCTGCACCTGCCCACCTACGCTGCCGGCATCATCTTCCACTGCGGCATTTTTCTCTCCATACTTCTCTACTTCCTTTCCCTCTTCAACCTCAACGTCTGGTACCCTGAATGGCTGAACCTTATTCTCGCCATTGCCCTGTGTGCCTCTGCCTGCTGCGGAACAACACTGATCATCAAAAGATTGAGCAGCAAGAACCTCAGCAGTCTCTCCAACATCGACGACTACCTTTCGAACATGTTCACCACCTTGTTCCAGTGTGCGACCATCATCTTCCTTTTGACGGAAGGCATGAACGACACCTGGCATGCGGTGTATTACATCATGACCAGCCTCCTGTTATTGTACATGCCACTGGGCAAGCTGAAACACGTACTTTACTATTTCTCAGCACGTTATCATCTCGGCTTCTTCTATGGCTGGCGCAATGTATGGCCTCCGAAAACGGAGGAGTGAGAATGTACAATGTACAATGTACAATTAACAATGAGAATGAGGTAGGAGATTCCGCCTCACTACAGTCGGCGGAATGGTGAAGCGCTCGAAATAACATTAAGCGATGAAACAACTGCTAATCTAGTACCTCGGATGATGGAGGGCGATGGTGCTCTGCACATACTCCCGGTCGAGGTGTGTGTAAATTTCTGTGGTAGTGATACTTTCGTGCCCTAACATCTCCTGAACGGCACGCAGGTCGGCACCGCCTTCAACGAGGTGGGTGGCGAAGGAGTGACGGAACGTATGGGGACTGATTTCTTTGGTAATGCCAGCCTTTTCGGCCAGTTCTTTCACGATGTGGAACACCATGACACGGCTGAGACGGCCGCCCCGGCGGTTCAGAAACACAATGTCGGCATCTCCCTTCTTGATTTTCAATGACATCCGATACCCTTCCACATACAGGCGGATGGCTTTCTGGGCGGTGGAACCAATGGGCACGATACGCTCCTTGTTGCCTTTTCCAATCACCCGGATGTAGCCCTCATCGAAGAAAAGGCAAGACAGCTGGAGGGCAATGAGTTCGCTGACGCGGAGTCCGCAGCTGTACAGCACCTCAATTATGGCGCGGTTGCGATGCCCTTCGGGCAGACTGAGGTCCACCGCGTTGATGATGGCCTCCACTTCGGGCACGCTCAGCACAGTAGGTAGTTTGCGGGCGAGCTTGGGCGTGTCGATGAGCTGGGCGGGGTTGGTCTCCAGCGTGCCTTCCAGCACGAGAAAACGATAGAAGGCTCGTACCCCCGACAGGATACGGGCCTGTGAGGTGGCTTTGACCTCCTGATCCTTCTGCAAGTATTTCGCAAAATTCTGCAAATCAGCTACTTCCACATTTTCCAACTTCTTTTCTCCCAAAAATTCATCCAACAACCCCACATCATGTAGGTAAGCCTCAGCGGTTTTCGCCGAGAGGGATTTCTCCAAAATCAAGTATTGCCGGAAGCGTTCTACGGGAGATTTTTTCATAAAATGCGGAGGACGAAGTTATTAAGATAAAAACGATTGCGCTGGGGGAATATTGCCAGGGAGGGAGAAAAATTATCTTCGAAAAACTGAACGAACGGCATTCAATCGCTATTTTTGTTGTATTTTTGCACCTTCTAATCGAAAATCATGAAGAAGAAACTCTTTATCGAAACATACGGCTGCCAGATGAACGTGGCAGACAGCGAGGTGGTGGCCTCCATCTTGTCGGACGAATACGAGATGACGGAAGAGGAGCGCACCGCCGACCTGATCCTCATCAACACCTGCTCGGTGCGCGACAATGCGGAGCAGCGCATCCACCGGCGGCTGCGCGAACTCGGCGCCATCAAGCGGGGACGGCCGGGAATGCTCATCGGATTGCTGGGATGCATGGCTGAAAGACTGAAAGACAAGCTGTTGCAGGAAGAACCCGCCCTTGACCTCATCGCCGGTCCGGACGCTTACCGCACGCTGCCCGAACTCATCCACAGGGCCGCCGAAGGCGAGGAGGCCTACAATGTGACCCTGTCGCGTGAGGAGACCTACGACGACATCATGCCCACCCGCTATGCTGCCAACGGCGTGTCGGGGTTCATCTCCATCATGCGGGGCTGCGACAACTTCTGTTCCTACTGCGTGGTGCCCTTCACACGGGGCCGCGAGCGCAGCCGCAACCCGCAGACCATCCTGTCGGAAGCCAAGCAACTGCTCGCCGACGGCTACAAGGAGGTGACGCTGCTGGGGCAGAATGTGAACTCGTACCGCTACGAGACCGCCGACGGCACGGTTACCTTCGCCGACCTGATGGAACTGGTGGCCCAGCTCTCCCCCACCCTGCGAGTGCGTTTCGCCACCTCCCATCCCAAAGATATCTCCGATGAACTGCTGCACGTGATGGCACGCTATCCGAACATCTGCAAATACATCCACCTGCCTGTACAGGCCGGCAGCACCTCCATGCTGCAACGGATGCACCGCGTGTATAGCCGCGAGCAGTATCTGGAGCGCATCGCTGCCATCCGGCGCATCCTTCCCGACTGCGCCATCGCCACCGACATCATCGCCGGCTTCTGCGGCGAGACCGAAGAGGAGCACCAGGCCACCCTCTCCATCATGAAAGAGGTGGGCTACTCGGCCGCCTACATGTTCAAATACTCGGTGCGCGACAACACCTACGCCGCCACGCACTATCCCGATGACGTGCCCGACGAGCTGAAAACCAAAAGGTTGGAAGAAATCATCGAGCTGCAACAGTCACTCTCGCTCGCCAGCAACGAGCAGGATGTGGGCAAGACCGTGGAAGTGCTGGTGGAAGGCACCTCCAAACGGTCGGAAGAACAACTCTTTGGACGGACCAGCCAGAACAAGGTGGTCATCTTTCCCCGTGGCAACCACCAGAAAGGCGACTATGTGATGGTGACCATTCAATCCTGCACCGCCGCCACCTTGATCGGCACCGAAGCGTCTTCATCCACCAAGCTATAAAACACTATGAGAAAAGTAGTTCTGCTGATTTTGGGGTTGATGATAGGTGCAATGACTGCATCGGCGCAGAGTTTTACCCTCACGGTGCTGGGCGACGGCATTCAGGCCGATTCCCTTCATCTCCAATCTATTAAAAGAGTAAAAATCAAGGACGAAAACCGCTTCTTGGAAGGCGAAATCCTATACAAAGACGTGGCTGCCGCCGCTTTTTCACCGAAAACCGTTTTCACGATGAAGAAAGGACTATCGGCAGGCTACTACCGCGTGATGGGCGACACCACCCTGCTGTTCGAACTGCTGATTTCTGACAAAAAGAAACAGAAAATCACGGTAAACCTTTCACCGAACGGCGCTCCGCGATTTGAGGGCAGCGACGAGAACAACCGCTATCAGGAGTATAGGTTGGCGAAAAGCCGGCTGGACTACAGCATGGACTCGCTGAACCAGATTTTCCAGAGTGCCCGGAACAGTATGCCGCAGTACATGTTGCAGGACTTGGCTCTGCGGCTGAACGAGCAGGCCAATAGACTGATTGGCAACTATGAAAACTTCTGTCAGCAGGTAATGGACGAGCTGCCGACATCGCTGCTGGCCTCCATCATCCGCTTCGAAGCACCTCTGCCGCAACCGCCGGCGGACATCAACACCAACGAGAAATACCTCGCTTACAGTGCGTTGCACGCTTTCGACAACTTCCCATTGGAGGATGGCAGAATGTGCACCACCCCGATGGCCATGAACCGCGTGATCGAAGTCTGCTTCAACCTTTTCTACCTCCCTCCCTCCCAATCGCCCGCGATTGCCGACACGCTGCTGACCCGCTGGCAGGCCAACGCCGCCAACTACCACGCCTTCTTCACGGTGATGGAGACCGCCTTCGGCACCATCGGTATTTCTTTCTGGACGGAAGAAATCTATCTGGCCATGCTACGAAACGCATTGGCATACACGCAGTTGGAGGAACGGCGAAAAAACTACTACCAGCAGGTGTACGAGCTGCAGAGCAAGAACCTGCCCGGTGCACAACTGCCCGACATCCCCATCCTGTGGGGCGACGACACCCGTTCAGGACTGCAAAGCGTTGACGCAGAATACACCTTGTTGTACCTGCATAACCCCGACTGTCACACCTGCACAGCGGTACGTGAGGAGCTGAGCCGGAACCCAGAACTCACACAGGCGGTGAACAGCGGCAAGCTGAAAGTTGTCACCCTCTATTTCGAGAACGACGAGGCGCTTTGGCGACGTTACCTCACCACGAAGGCCAACCCGCAGTGGCAGCACGGCTGGGACTACCAGGGCAAAATCGAAAGCGAGCAATTGTTTGACCTCCGCGCCATCCCCGTCATTTTCCTTTTGGACAAAGACAAAAAAGTAATCGTGAAAAACCTCCCCCATTACGATGTTTCCAATGCGCTGAAGCATTACCACATTATTCCCTGACATCTTTCAAAATGTAGTTGGAAATTCCGCAAAAAAATCGTACTTTTGCAAATTCTTTCCAACACAACATGAAAAGGATTTTTGTACTATTTTTCATCTCTGTTATCGCCCTGCCAGAAATCTTCGCGCAAGGCTTCTCGCTCACTGTCAATTGTCAGGGTATCAAAGCGGATTCCATTCATTTACAGCAATTTGACGGAAAGAAAGATTTCAGCAATGTGCTGTCGGTAGTCTTCGCAGAGAAAGCGACGCTGAAGCAGAAAGCCGCTTTGCCAGCGGGCTACTATTCGGTGGCAGCCGACACAAACTACCTTTTCACCCTGCTGATTTCGGAAGAAAAGAAGCAGAGCATTACCGTGAATGTAAAATTCGGCAGTACAGTAGTGTTTGCGGGGAGTGATGAGAACCAGGCGGTATGGAACTACGAGCTGCGAATGGTCCAGTATGGAGCGGCGCACAACGCTCTTTACCAGCAGTTTGCTGATGCACAGAAAAGCATGCCCGAATACATGTTGCAGACGCTTGCCGAGCGGTTGCAGGCACAGGATGCACAAATCGCCCAAGAGGAAGCGGAATACAAAGACAGTGTGGCACAGGCATTTGCAGGAATGCTCCTCGCCTCTATCGCGCAGTTCGACCAAGAGCTGCCCCCTGCGCCGCAGCATTACTACCAGAACCGCACCCTCCTGCGGCAATATTACTGTCAGCACTGTTTCGACTATTACCCCTTCAACGACCTGCGCATGACCACCGCCCCCATGACCACCCAACGCCTGCGGGATTTCTGTGCCAATGCGCTGTACCTATCGCCAACGGATGCTGCACAAGCGGCAGACAACCTGCTTACGAAAGCGCAAGTCAACGCCAGCATGTACCACTTCTTTTTCGACTGGCTCTCGAAGACTTTCGGCTCGCAGGGAACGCCCTTCTACAACGAACCCATATATCTCGCCATGCTCAACAATGCACTGAAATATAATTCTTTAGACAAAGATCATCGTGTAAAATGCGAGACTGAATACAAGCTGCACACGCTGAACATGGAAGGCACCACGATCAACAACTTCAAGGTGCAATGGGCTGATGGCACCCGCGGCACGCTGCACGATGTGGAGGCGGAGTACCTGCTGGTTTATTTCCAAAATCCCGAATGCCCGGAATGCACCATGATTCGCGGTTTCCTGGCTGAAAACGAAGAGCTGAACCAGGCCATCGCCAGCGGGCGGCTGAAAGTGGTCACCATCTACTTCGAGGATGATGAAGAACTGTGGAAACGCTATATCACCGACGAGGCGAAAGCGGAATACCTGCACGGCTGGGACTACAGCGGTGAGATTGACAAAAACACCCTGTTCGACCTCCGCGCCATCCCCTACATGTTCCTCGTCGATAAAGACAAGAAAATTATCAAAAAAGACCTTCTTTACAACGAAGTGTCTGATTATCTGAAATATTTCCACATTATTGATTAAAAAAGTAAAAATGAATACCAACGAAGAATTCGACCTCATCGGCGCACAATGCCTCGACATTTTTTCCAAGAAAGCCATGGACTATGGCACGGCGTGGCGCATTTTGAGAACCCCATCACTGACCGACCAGATTTACATCAAAGCACAGAGAATTAGAAGCATAGAACAGAAGGGAGTATCCAAAGTACACGAGGGAGTATGGCCCGAATATATCGGCATCGTGAACTACTCGGTGATGGCGCTCATACAGTTGGAGGTGGGCGTGGCCAACACCATGGAGGAACTGATGCCTGCTGAAGAGGCCATCGCCCTGTTCAAGAAATACCTTCAGAATGCCAAGGATCTGATGGGCAACAAAAACCACGACTACGACGAGGCGTGGCGGAAGATGCGGCGCAGTTCGTTGACCGACATTATTTTAATGAAATTATTAAGAATCAAACAGATAGAAGACCACGACGGCAAGACCGTCATCTCCGAAGGCTTGGATGCCAACTATTACGACATCATCAACTACGCCATGTTTGCCCTCATCAAATTGCACGAAGGTGCCGAATCAAACGAATAAAAATCATTTCCCATGAATTCCAATAAAGAACCTATCATCCTCATCATTTTACGCATTTTCTTGGGATGCGTCTTCATTTTTTCCGGTCTTACGAAAGCCTTCGATCCCGTAGCCACCTCCTATACGTTCGATGACTATTTCTTCTCCTTTCACATGTCTTTCTTCCAGATTTTCAGCACATTCGCAGCTTTTGTCATGCCGATGATTGAATTCCTGTTAGGCGTGATGATGCTGACCAAAATTCAAATCCGACTCACCTCAGTACTTTATTTGGTGATGATGGTGTTTTTCCTGTTGCTGACGGCATGGCTCGCCCTCGCCGAACATTTGGAAACCCACTATGGCTACCAGCTGAATGTGGTGAAAGACTGCGGCTGCTTCGGTACAGCGGTGAAACTCACCAACTTCCACACATTCCTCAAAAATGTCGTCATCATCATTCCTACCATCATCATCTTCCTTTATCGCAAACGCATTCCCGAGACTCGCCTGACCGGCTTGGGCAAAGTGGTGGTGGTGGCAATATGCTGTCTCGGCTGTCTCTCGCTCGAAGCCCATTACTACCGTCACCTTCCTGCCAGCGACACCAAGCTGGGCGTGAAGATCCACAACATGCTCTCCAAAGATGACTACAACACATGGACGGTTGGTACCGATTTGACCATTAACTACATTGATACGGCCCTTATCACCAAGTCGGTGTACGTGTACAAGGATACGGTCACGGGTGAAACCGTAGAGATTACCGAAGAGGAGATGGCGGAGCTGCCCGACGACAGTCCCATTTACGAAATGGAGTATGTGACCGACAAGACCGATACCTTACAGAAGTTCGGGCGTGCCGAAAATTACAATTTCACTATGGAGGATGCGCAGAGCAACGACCTGAAACCCACGCTCATCAGTCACGACAACGACCGTCCGCTCTATCTGCTCTGCATGTACGACCTCGACCAGGTGGACAGCGACGGGCTGAACAGCGAAGATCTTCAAAAAATCATCAGCTATTGTAAAGACCACCAGTGTGATTTTTACGGTTTGACCAACACACCGAGAGTGGAGATTGACAAGTTTGTGAAAGACAACAAAATCGACTTTGACATTCTCTGTTGCAGTTACTTCGACCCCGCCAAAGGACCTTATTTCGTGCGCGACGCCATCCATGCCAACCCCGGCATCGTGAGGATTGAAAAAGGTGTGATTACGGGCAAGTGGTCTTGGCGTGATTTTGATGAAGTACTGGAGAAATAAAGATTTGACAACTCATTTTTATTCATTTTCTAAATAAAAAATTCGATGAAAAACAGAATAGCAGAAACCCTCCAACAAGCATTACGCGACCTCTACCAGATAGAGTGGCAGGCTGACCCTTCCATCATGCAGAAGACCAAGAAGGAGTTTGAAGGCGACTTCACCCTTGTGGTGTTCCCCTTTGTGAAAGCCGCTCGCAAGGCACCCGACGTGGTGGCCACAGAGTTGGGCAACTACTTCGCCGAACGCACCGGCTGTGAGTTCAATGTGGTGAAAGGCTTTTTGAACCTGTCGTTCCCCGACAAGGTCTGGACCGACTTCCTGCGGCTGAATCGCTGTCGCCAGGATTACGGTTACACCCAGCCTGCCGCCGACGAGCCGGTGACGCTCATCGAATACTCCTCCCCCAACACCAACAAGCCGCTCCATCTCGGCCACATCCGCAACAACCTGTTGGGCGATTCCGTCTCGAGAATCCTGACCGCCTGCGGCAGAAAAGTGGTGAAGGTGAACTTGGTAAACGACCGTGGCATCCATATCTGCAAGTCGATGCTGGCATGGAAGCGGTTCGGCAACGGTGAAACGCCAGAAACTTCCGGCATGAAGGGCGACCACCTCGTTGGCAAATACTACGTGGAGTTCGACAAACATTACAAAGCCGAAATTGCAGAGCTGGTGGAGAAGGGCATGGCGAAAGAGGAGGCCGAAAAGCAGGCTCCTTTAATGTTGGAAGCACAAGAGATGCTGCGCAAGTGGGAAGCCAACGACCCCGAAGTGCGCGCTCTGTGGGAACAGATGAACGGCTGGGTATATGCCGGCTTCGACCAGACTTACCAACGATTGGGCATCTCCTTCGACAAAATCTACTATGAGTCACAGACCTACCTGCTCGGCAAATCGCTGGTGGAAGAGGGATTGCAGAAAGGCGCTTTCTACCGTCATGAAGATGGTTCGGTGCGGGTGGATTTGCGCGATAAAGGTCTGGATGAAAAGGTGTTGCTCCGCAAAGATGGCACCTCGGTTTATATGACACAGGATCTTGGCACGGCGCAGCTGCGCTACGAAGAGTATCATCCCCAGAAGATGATTTATGTGGTGGGCAACGAACAGAACTACCACTTCGACGTGCTGAAACTGGTGATTGGCGACAAGCTGGGTAAGGAGTTTGGCAAGTCTATCTACCACCTGTCGTACGGCATGGTGGAGCTGCCCAACGGCAAGATGAAATCGCGTGAGGGCACGGTGGTGGATGCGGATGATTTGATGGAAGAGATGGTTTTCCAAGCCCAAGAAAAAACCTCCGAGCTGGGCAAGGATTTCGCTGGCGAGAACGTGCAGGATTTGTATGAAATGATTGGTTTAGGTGCGCTCAAGTACTTCATTCTCAAAGTAGATCCGAAGAAAAATATGCTTTTCAACCCGGAGGAGTCCATCGACTTCAACGGCAACACAGGACCGTTCCTGCAATACACGCACGCCCGTATCCGCTCGCTGTTGCGTAAAGCCGCCGACAACGGTATTGACTACAGCGAGACCTCAGAGATGTCATTGGGGAAAGCTGAGAAGATTCTCATCAAAGCGATTTATGAGTTTCAGGAAGTGGTGCAGACGGCAGGCAGCAGCATGAGTCCGGCCCTCATCGCCAACTATGCTTTTGATTTGGCCAAAGAGTTCAACCGCTTCTATCAGGAGACTCCTATTTTCAAGGAGGAAGATTGTGGGAAACGCAACCTGCGCCTGCAGATTTCAGAACTCACCGCACTGGTCATCAAGAATGCGATGGCGCTGCTCGGCATCCGCGTACCTGAAAAAATGTAGGCGGGCGGCATGAAGCAGGAAGGAACCGTCATACAGTCAACTGGCAGCTGGTACGAGGTGCTCACCTCCGACGGCGAGGTGGTGAACTGCCGTCTGCGCGGACAGTTCCGTATCAAGGGCATCAAGACCACCAACCCCGTGGTGGTGGGCGACCATGTGGGCTTCATCATCGAGGAGGACGGCTGCGGCTACATCACCGAGCTGAAGCCGCGAAAGAACTACATCGACCGCAAGAGCACCAAGCTGTCGAAAATCAGTCACATCATCGCGGCCAACCTCGACCAGGCTTTTTTGGTGGTGACCTTGAAAGATCCCCGCACCTCGTTGGGGTTCATCGACCGTTTCTTGGTGGCTGCCGAAGGTTTCAGAATTCCCACCACGCTAATTTTCAACAAATACGACCTTTACGAAGATGACGAAAAAGAGGAGATTGCAGATTTGAGTGGTATTTACGAGCGCATCGGCTATCCCAGCCTTTGCACCTCGACGGTTACGGGGCAGGGCATTGACACTTTGAGGGAGCTGATGGCGGGAAAGGTATCGCTCTTCAGCGGTCATTCTGGCGTGGGCAAGTCGGCCCTCATTAACCGCATCGACCCGACGCTGAACCTGAAGATCGGGCGTATTTCGGAAGTACACAGCAAGGGCATGCACACCACCACCTTTGCCAGCATGCACCGTGTGGCCGGCGGCTTCATCATCGACACGCCGGGCGTGAAAGAGTTCGGCCTCATCCAGTACAAGCCGGAGGAAATCCGCGACTATTTCCCTGAAATTCGGCAATATAACAACCGGTGTCGGTTCAGCAACTGCACGCACACCCACGAGCCGGGCTGCCTCGTACAGGAGGCTGTTGAACAAGGCGAGATTGCCGCACATCGCTACGAAAATTACCTCAACATACTCAATGACAACGATATGAACATTGCCCCATGGGAGTTGAAATAGCCAGCATCCCCCCTATCTTCTTTTTCTATTACAATAAAAAAACGGAAATTCCGTTACAAAACCGCAAGAACACTACACTATGAACAAATTACCATTCCTCTTTATCCTATTTTTATTCGGAAATATTACTCTTTTTGCACAAAATGATGCGGAAGAGTCAGAGCCTGCGGCACAAGCCATTGACACCCTCAATACGGCCGATAAATTCAAAAAAGTAATTCTATATGATGACTTCACCTGGGAATACCTTGAGCTGGAGCGCCCCGACATTGACGAGGAGTCGCTGATGGCGAACTGGGACAATGAGGTGATTCACGCCTACCGTGACGTGGAGATTTCCGCGCTGCCGGCGCAGGTGGACTTAGTGTTAGTAGATTCCACACACCCGTTCTGCATGCCCGTACACGGCTATGTAATTTCGCGCTACGGTTGGCGCGGCAAGCGTCCGCACCGTGGCATCGACATCCCGCTGAAGATCGGAGACTCTGTACGTAGCGCTTTCGACGGTATCGTACGCGTGGCTGAAGGCACCAGTCGCACGGGCGGCTACGGCAACCTGATCGTGGTGCGCCATCCCAACGGGTTGGAGACATACTACGCACACCTTTCCAAGATTTTGGTAGTGGAGAATGAGGTGGTTCGCGCCGGCGAAGTGATTGGGTTGGGCGGTAGCACCGGCCGCAGCACCGGTCCGCACCTCCACTTTGAAACCCGCTACATGGGCAAGGCCTTTGACCCCGAACGCGTGGTGGATGTGCCCGGAGACAGTTTGCGCTGCGACTCCATCACCCTCTACCGCAGTTACTATGAGGTCAACTCGCGCTACACGGGCAAAACCACCGCTGCTCCGGTTGCCCAGCAAACATCATCCAGCGCCTCTACATCCTCTTCGTCAAAGGTTTACTACACCGTACGAAAAGGTGACAATCTTGGAAAAATCGCCAAGAAATACCATACCACCGTCTCTAAGTTGTGCAAACTCAACCACATTTCTGAGCGCACCATCCTGCAGATTGGTCGGAAATTGAGGGTAAGATAACGGACGATTTTACCCTTCGAAAAGAATAAAAAGGGCAGGTACAAAATGTACCCGCCCTTTGTTTTTTAGTGGAAGTTTCCTACTTCCCTATTTCAATCCTCTATTCCGCAACAGGGCATCGATGGAGGGTTCGGCGCCACGATAGCGTTTGTACAACACCATCGGATCTTCGGTATTGCCCTTCTCCAAAATGTTCTTGCGGAAAGCATCAGCGGTCTTCTTGTCAAACACGCCGTTCTGCTTGAACAGCTCAAAAGCGTCGTTGTCCAACACGGCAGCCCACGTATAGCTATAATAACCAGCATCATAGCCCGTGGTGAAGACATGCTGGAAGTAGGTGCTGCGGTAGCGGGAGATGATTTCGGGAATCAAACCGATGGACTCGAGATAATTCTTTTCAAACTCGGCCACATTGATTTTCTGCGGCTCGGTAATGCTGTAGTAGGCCATATCGAGGAACGAGGCCGCCAGCAGCTCGGTGTTGACGAAGCCCTGTCCGTAGGTGGAAGAGGCCTCGATTTTCGCAATCAGCGAGTCGGGAATCACCTGACCGGTTTTGTAATGCTTGGCGTACATGCGCATCACCTCGGGCTCGCTGCACCAGTGCTCGAAGAACTGCGAGGGAAGCTCCACAAAGTCGCGCGACACGTTGGTGCCGGAGAGACTGCGGTAGGTGCATTTTGAGAAGATGCTGTGCAAACCGTGGCCGAACTCGTGGAAGTAGGTCTCGGTCTCGTCGAAGTTGAGCAGCGAAGGCTTGTCGGCAGTGGGTTTGGTGAAGTTGAACACCAATGAGACAATCGGAATAATATTCTTGCCGTCCTTCACCTCCTGCTCGCGGAAGTTGGTCATCCAAGCACCGCTGCGCTTGCTTTCGCGCGGGAAATAATCGACATACACAATGGCGATAACACTCCCATTTTCAACCACTTCGTAAGGAATAGCATCGGGATGATAGGTAGGAATGTTGGTATTTTTGCGGAAGGTGATGCCATAGAGTTTCTGGCAGCAGGTGAAGATGCCGTTGGTGACATTCTCGAGAGAGAAGTAGGGACGGATGACATCATCGTCGAGGTCGTACTGGGCCTTGCGGAGCTGTTCGCTGTAGTAGCGCCAGTCGTAGGGTTGCAGCGGCTCGTTGAAGCCGTCGGCGAAAAGCATGCGCTGGTACTCGTAAGCCTCCTGTTTGGCCTTGTTGAGAGCGGGCTCCCACACCTGCATCAGCAGATTATCGACGGCCTCGGGGGTCTTGGCCATGCAGTTGTCGAGCACAAAGGCAGCGTGTGACGGGTAGCCCATGATCTGAGCGCGCTCAAGGCGGAGGTTCACAATCTGGTTGATGACCTCGCTGTTGTCGAACTCGCCGGAGGTGCAACGGGTGGAGTACGCGGTCCAGAGCTCACGGCGCAGGTCGCGGTTGCGGCAGTTCATCAGGAACGGCTCCATGCTGGGAACATGGATGGTGAACACGTACTTGCCTTTGGTGGCGGGATCGGCGTTGGCGGCCTCGCGGGCGGCATCAATCTGACTCTGCGGCATTCCGGCCAAGTCGTTCACATTGTCAACCACCAGTTTATAGTCGTTGGTGGCCTTCAGCACATTGTTGCCGAACTTGAGGGTCAGCACAGAAAGCTGCTCGTTGATGGCACTGAAACGAGCCTGTTTCTCGGCCGGCACATTGGCACCACCCCGTACAAAACTCTTGTACACCTCCTCCAGCAGACGCATCTGCTCGGCATTCAGATTCAAAGAGGCGCGTTTTTCGTACACGGCCTTCACACGAGCAAACAGTTTGGCATTCAGCATGATATTATCGCCATGCTGCGAAAGTTTTGGATAGACCTTCTCGGCAATGGCTTCCATTTCGGGACTGTTGCAGCACTCGGTAAGGTTGAAAAAAACGCCCGAAACCTTGTTGAGCAACGAGCCGCTGTTCTCGAAAGCGAGGATGGTATTCTCGAAAGTCGGGGCCTGCTTGTTGTTGGTAATCGCCTTAATCTCAGCCATCTGCTGTTTCATACCCGTCTCAAAAGCAGGCAGATAGTGTTCCGTTTTAATTTTATCGAAAGGCGGAACGCCGTAAGGAGTGTCCCACTCTTGCATAAAGGGGTTGGATTTCTGTGCTGAAACCGTGACAGCCAATGAAACGAAAGCCATAACAAAAAGGATTTTTTTCATATTATTCAATTTCAATATTTTATAAAAAAAAATAAAAAGATTACTGATGACAATCTTCGTGTCCTGCGCAGCCCACACCTGAGTCTCTGACGAGACCGGCGAGGTAGGCATTGACGAGCATAGTGACTTCGCCCGTGCAACCGCGGATGACGCGGATATGCTGGGCTTCCAGCACGTTTTTGGCACCCTCGCCCATGTTGCCGGCCAGCATCACCGACACGCCCTGCTGGGCCAGCACCGATGCGATGTTGGACTTACATCCGCACCCCTGCCCTGCCGGCAGCGTGGTTTGCGATACGATTTCGTTATTGTCGCCAATCTCGAAGATGGTGTAGTGATCGCAATGGCCGAAATGGTCGTCCACATGGCCATCCACAGTGGGAACGGCGATTTTGAGCGGTCCATTGGTGTTGGGCAACTGGTGGTCGAGGAACTCCACCACCTGATCGGCAATCTGCTCGAAGGCCTTGCAGATGAGGGCATTGCTATTGGAGAGCAGGCAGTCCTGATTTTCCACTTCTTCAACATCCTGAATCAAAGGAATTTGAGCCAGCAGGCGGGTATTGAACTCTTCGGCGAGTTTCTGACCGCCACCTTTGCCGAAAAGGAGATATTTCTCGTCGGGATGTTCCTTCGGGGTGAACCACGACATATTCTCCACGATACCGATCAACGGCACATTCATCTTGGAGACCGAGAACATCTCGGCACCTTTGCGCGCGTCGTTCACGGCCAGCACCTGCGGGGTGGTGACCACGATAGCGCCGTCCACCTCAAACTGCTGCATGGTAGAGATCTGGATGTCGCCCGTGCCGGGAGGAAAGTCGATAACAAGGTAGTCGAGTTCGCCCCACTGGGTCTTGGAAATCAGCTGCGACAAGGCGCTGGCGGCCATGGGACCACGCCAGATGACGGCCAGACTGTTGTCCACCAACAAACCCAAAGAGATAATCTTGAGGCCATATTTCTCAACGGGCACGAGGTACTCCTCCTCGCCCACGTAGGTGGCGTCCACCGGCATATTTTCCACTCCAAACATCTTATGGATGGAAGGGCCGTAGATGTCGGCATCCATCACGCCCACACGATAACCCTGTTTAGCCAGAGTAAGCGCGAGGTTAGCGGCAACAGTAGATTTGCCTACGCCGCCCTTTCCAGAGGCGACCACGATAATCTTTCCGATGTTCTCCATTTTGTGTTTTGCCATCGGTGCATTTTCATTACATGCCATAATTTATTGATTTATTGTTATTTATAATTACAATTTCTAAAAAAAAACGTTTGAATAAAGGGAAGCAAAAATACAAAAAATTATTCAGAGAAAAAGAGTATTTTTGCATTCGTATTTTTAACGCAAAGACTATCGAATAGCATTGACCTGATTGTGGGATAACATTTTCATCATTATTTATAAAAACATAAAATAAAAAAAATACCATGCAAAATTTTGACTATCAAACACCTACACGCCTCATCTTTGGCAAAGGCGTGATTGAAAAACTGCCCAAAGTAATGGCTCAATTGGGGAAGAAAGTCCTCTTGACCTACGGTGGAGGCAGCATCAAGAAGATGGGGCTGTACCAAAAGGTACACGAGTTGCTGCAGGGCTATAACATTGTAGAACTATCTGACATACAACCCAATCCAAAATATGATCCCAGCGTACTTGATGGTGTGCGACTGTGCAAAGAGCACCATATCGAGGTGATTCTGGCGGTAGGCGGTGGCAGCGTTCTCGACTGCTCGAAGGCCATTGCTGCGGGGGCCTGCTACGACGGCGACCCGTGGGACCTCATCTCCTACAAAGTGAAAGCCAAGGCCGCATTACCCATCGTTGATATCATTACCCTTGCGGCCACCGGCAGCGAATACGACACCTTTGGGGTCATCTCGCGCACCGAAACCAACGACAAGATCGGCTATGGTGACAGGCTGCTCTACCCGGCCGTATCGTTCCTCGATCCGACCTACACCTTCACTGTCAGCAGGAAACAGACCGCCGCAGGCATTGCCGATGCGATGAACCACGTGATGGAACAGTACTTCACGGAGGACACTACGCTGTTGAACGACGGCTTCTGCGAGTCGATGTTGCGCAGTCTGATGGTGAACGGCCGCAAGTGCTTGGAGAACCCGGAAGATTACACAGCCCGTGCCGAGATGATGCTGGCCTGCACCTATGGCTGCAACGGCATTCTCTCGCTCGGCAACAGTCCGTCGGGCTGGCCCTGCCACGGCATCGAGCACGCCCTCAGCGCCTACTACGACATCACCCACGGCTGGGGGCTGGCTATCATCACCCCGCACTGGATGCGCCATATCCTGAGCGAGCGCACCCTGCCCCGTTTCGTGAAATACGGCACCAACGTGTTCGGCATTGACGCGAACTTGGATCCGTGGGAGATTGCCCGCAAGGCCATTGATGCCACCCACGACTTTTTCGAAAGCATCGGCATCCCGATGCACCTGCGCGCGGTGGGCATCGACGAGAGCCGCATCAGCGAAATGGCGCACCACATTGCCATGAACGAGGGGCTGGAGAATGCCTACGTGCCGCTCACCGAAGCCGACATCGCCAAGATCATCACAGACAGTTTATAATGCCGCAGGACACCAGCTATATTTTTCTTTCATGAACGCAACAGAATACATCCAAAAACTGGGCTTGGTGCCGCATCCGGAAGGAGGCTACTACTGCCAGCTGTTCGGCAACGACGAGACGGGTGAAAAGCCCGTCTCCACCATCTATTACATGCTGACCGCCAACGACATGTCAGCGTTCCACCGTCTGCACAACATGGTGGAAATCTGGTATTTCCACGCGGGCGAGCCGCTCAACATCTACGTCATTGATCCAGACGGGGCGCTGACCGTCCACCATCTTTCCGAGCAAGACGAGATGCAGGTGATCATCCAGCCGGAGCAATGGTTCGCCGCCGACATTCCTTCCAAGCGCGGCTTCTGTCTCGTTGGCTGCGCCGTAGGTCCAGCCTTCCGCTTCGAGAACTTTGAGTTGGCCCAAAAGGAGGAGTTGCTGAAACTGTATCCGCAACACGAGGAGTTGATCGAACGGATGTGCAGAGAGTAACACGGAATCCATGCCGAAGGCATGAGACGCACCGCCAGGCGCAACTAACACCACACAAGCACAGCGCAGTATGGTGTTTAAAACCAACAACCATGACTATCACCAACCTACTAGAATACACCTCCCGTGCCCAGCTCAGACAGTGGCTCGCCGAGAACCACCATACCGCCAAGGAGGGCTGGGTGACGGTCAACCGCAGCAAACAGCCCCGCACCGACTGCATCCCATACGTGGAGGCGGTGGAGGAGGCCTTGTGCTACGGATGGATCGACAGCACTGTCAAGCGCCTGCCGGACGGACGGTGCGCACAACGTCTCTCGCCCCGCCGCAAAAACAGTCACTGGACCGAACTCAACCTGCAACGCTGCCACCACTTGATGGAATGCGGTCTGATGACCGAAGCGGGATGGCAAGCGATGCCAAAATGAGTTGCAAAACGGTATTTTTTTTATTTTTGCAAAAATAAAAAATCCTGAAATGGAACTATGAAAAAACTCTCCCTCACCGCCCAGATTGGCATCGCCTTGGTGCTGGCCGTCATCGCCGGCATCCTTTTGGGCCATCATGCCGACTTCGTCAACACCTACATCAAGCCCTTCGGTATTATTTTCCTTAATCTGTTGAAATTCATTGTGGTACCGCTCGTGCTGTTCTCCATTATGGCAGGCATCCTGTCGATGAACGACATCTCGAAGGTGGGGAAACTCGGTCTCCGCGCCCTGCTTTACTTCATGGCAACCACCCTCTTTGCGGTGACGTTAGGGCTGGTTGTTCCCAGTCTGCTGAAGGGCATCCTGCCGACCATCCACATCAGCACAGCCGCCACCGCGGAGACCATTGATACGCCACACCTGTCGGTGATGGATCAGATTGTCAACATGTTCCCGAGCAACATCCTTGCGCCGGTGAGTTCGATGGCGATGATGCAGGTCATCGTGATTGCCCTGTTTTTCGGCATTGCCATGGTGCATGTGGGCGAGAAAGGCGAGATGGCCCGCAAGGTGACGCTCAGTTTCAACGATGTGATTTGCAAGATATTGGAGTATATTATGGCGCTGGCCCCCATCGGCGTGTTCTGTATGCTGACGCCCGTGGTGGTGGAGAACGGTCCGGCGGTGCTCGGTTCGTACGCCGCCCTGCTGGGACTGGCCTACCTCTGTTTTGTCATCCACGCGGGGGTGGTCTATTCGTCGGCGGTGAAGTTCCTGGGCGGCCTCTCCCCGCTGAAGTTCTTCAAGGGGATGCAGTCGGCCATGCTGTTCGCCTTCTCCAGCGACTCGTCGGTGGCCACGCTGCCCTACACGATGCAGTGTACCGAGAAGTTGGGCGTGAACAAGGACATCGGCCGCTTTGTGCTGTCGCTGGGCGCCACCATCAACATGGACGGGGTGGCCATCTATTTGGGGGTGGCCTCCGTATTCATGGCCAACTGCTGCGGCATCGACCTCACCATGGGGCAGTACATGGCCATTGCGTTTGCCTCCACGGTGGCCTCCATCGGCACGCCGGGCATTCCGGGCGGCAGTCTGGCGCTGATGGCGATGGTGTTTGCCTCAGCAGGCATCCCGGTGGAGTGCGTGGCCGTGGCCGCCGGCATCGACCGCATCATCGACATGGGCCGCACCGTCATGTCGGTCACTGGCGACGCCTCGTGTGCCATCGTGATGCAGCGGATTGTGGAAAAAAAGTTGTAACACACTTTATACCAAATACATAAAACACACCACCCAGTACAATAAACCCTCACTATCATAGCTCAGTGTAATTCAAAAAAATTGTACCTTTGCAACGTCAAAACAACAAGCCAATGAAATCCCATAAATTCATGACCATGAAAAAGGCAATACTTTTTTTGTTTCTTATCGCAATAGTGCCAGTATACGTAATGGCACAATACGTCACCCTCTCCTTCACAGCCCGGGATGCCGACACGAACTGGCTGCAACTTGACCGCGTGGTCATCACCAACCAGACCAAAGGATGGTCTGAAACGATTGCTTGGCCATACCTTACCTTGGCCATGCAAAACGGCACAAGCATTGACGATTATATCCACAACGGCGGGTTTTCTCTGCATCAAAACACACCCAATCCGTTCAATGGCACCACCCACGTATATTTGAGTACAACGACTATCGGTGCAGTGACACTGGAAATTGCGGATATGAATGGCCGCATTGTTGCAAAGGCAGATGACTATTCACTGCAACAAAAAGGATATCACGAATTCCATATCACCCTTTCCTCCCCTGGTACTTATATCATGACCGCACGACAAAACGGAAAGTCGTCGTTTGTCAAAATGGTGAATAATGGTGGAGGAAACAAAAACAGCATAGACTATGTGGGTGTATCACGCTCGCACACATCAGAATTCGAGACACGCCTATACACCATTCAACCATTTGATTTTGGAGACCAGATGGAATATTTAGGGTATGCCACAATTGATGGACAAGAGGTTGAAAGCATTCCTATTACGCAGATGCAGGAATCAGAAGGAACCATTGTACTTTACTTCACAGAAGTTCCCACATTGCAATACGGGCAGCCTTGTCCAGGGACCCCTACCCTCACAGACATTGACGGCAATGTTTATCATACAGTACAAATTGGCGATCAGTGCTGGATGAAGGAAAACTTACGCACGACCCACTATGCCAATAATATGGCAATTTTCTGTTCCAATAACTCCAACTCCATCACAGGAACCATGCCCAAGCGTTTTGCGCCCAACAATGATGAAAGCCTCGTTCCCGTTTACGGATATCAGTACAACTGGTATGCCCTGATGCATGGAGAATCCTCTAGCAATGCAAACCCAAGCGGAGTACAGGGTGTGTGCCCAGATGGCTGGCATGTGCCAAGCGATGCGGAGTGGACACAATTGGAAAACTACGTAAGCAGTCAAAGTGAATATGTATGTACTCTAAATGACTCTCTCTATGAAGATTATTACCCCGAAATCCCCAAAATAGCCAAATCGTTGGCGGCGACCACAGGATGGGTGACCGAAGGAAATGAAAACAACTGTACTGTCGGAAACGACCTGAGTGCGAACAATGCGACGGGATTTTCGGCTCTTCCTGCAGGAGAGCGAGCCGGAGGAAGCCTTGCTTTTTCCTTGAACGCCTATTTCTGGACTGCGACTAATCTTCTGTACCGACAGATTAGCAACTATAGTGAATGTATCGGCAGGAATTCAGCTTACGGTTACTGCGGATACTCCGTTCGCTGCGTGAAAGATTGATAAAACAGACAAAATTATGATTGACCAAATTATCGCTTTCAACAAAACATTCGTAGAACAGAAAAGCTACGAGAAATACCTTACCGACAAGTATCCCGACAAGAAGCTGGCGGTGCTGTCGTGCATGGACACGCGGCTGACGGAGCTGCTGCCCGCCGCGCTCGGACTGAAAAACGGAGACGCAAAAATTATCAAGAACGCCGGCGGCCTCGTGATTTCAGCCTTCGACTCGGCAATGCGCAGCCTGATTGTCGCCATCTACGAGCTGGGGGTAAAGGAGATCATGGTGGTGGCGCACAGTCATTGTGGTGCGTGCCACATGAGCTACGACCACTTCCACCACGAGATGATCGCTCGCGGCGTGACGGACGAAACCCTCGACACCATCCGCAAGTGCGGCATCGATCTGCACCACTGGCTGGAGGGATTCAAGGACACGCCAACCTCCGTGCGCAAAACAGTCGAAACCATCCTGACGCACCCACTCGTACCGAAAAACATCACCGTACGCGGCTTCATCATTGATTCAGAGACAGGAGCATTAGAGGAAATTAAGTAAAGTCGGAATACCAACCCGCTAGAAAAAAATGAAAAACAGGAAACTCTTAGGCACTCTGTGCGGCATCGGGGCGGCCGTGTGCTACGGCACCAACCCGTTGGGCGCACGTCTTTACGCTGAAGGGATGTCGCCGAGCAGCGTGCTCTTCTGGCGCTTCGGACTGGCATGGCTCATCATCGCGGCTGTGATGCTGTTTCGCAAGGAGAAACTGGGAGTCAGCAAGAAAGAGTTCGCCACCCTCAGCGCATTAGGGCTGCTGTTTCTGGCTTCGTCGCTCACCCTCTATGTCAGCTTCCAGCTGATGGACGTCGGGGTGGCCTCCACCCTACTCTTTGTCTATCCGGTACTTACGGCCGCCATCATGGCTGTCTTTTTCAAGGAGAAACTTACCCTTGCCACCGTTTCGGCGATTTTGCTCTCCTTTGCGGGCGTGCTGTTGCTGTACTGGACGCCCGACGGCGGACAACTGTCGGCGCTCGGTGTGGTGTTGGTGCTCATCTCGGCCCTCACCTACGCCGTCTATATCATCATCATGAACCGTGCGAAGCTGGAGATGTCGGCCTTCAAAATCAACTTTTACGTACTCATTTACTGTGCATTAGGCAACCTGCTAATGTCATTTTGCATGGGACAGGGATTCCAAGTGCCCGCCACGGCCTCCAGCTGGTTCTATGTGGGGTGGTTGGCGGTGGTGCCCGCGATCCTCGCCTTGGTGATGATGGTGTATGCCGCCAAATACATCGGTTCCACGCCCACCGCCATCATGGGCGCGCTCGAGCCCCTCACCGCCGTGCTGATCGGCATCTTCCTCTTCGGCGAGCTCTTCACCCTGCGGCTCGCCTTCGGCATCGTACTGATTTTCAGCTCGGTGATTATCATTGCATTGTATAGCAACCGGAAGGACAGTCAGCTGGAGGCATGACACGCGCCGACCGATGCAATTTACACCATTCAAGCGTAGTGTAATTCAAAAAAATTGTACCTTTGCATCGTCAAAACACAATACAACATGATTTAAAATAAATAAAAATGAAAAAGCCCCTCATTTTTACAATTGCTATCGCGGTTTCAATGCTTTTGAAAGCTCAAAATATTGATTATGAACAATATTTTGGAAACAACTCATTACGTATGGATGTCTATCAATGTGGCAATGCAGACAGTTCACATTATGTTTTTGAGCGTTTCATCTTTGAACCCTATTTCGGAGGTTCCAAGGTGAATTTAATCGACCCTTTCAATCTTGGCGAGAATCGGGTGAAAGTAATTGATGCACAAACTAATACACTTATTTATTCAAGAGGTTACAGTACTCTGTTCCGAGAATGGCAAACGACCAATGAAGCCACAATGATGGAGCGTTGCTATGAGGAATCTGTGAGCGTACCACGGCCACGTAACCAAGCATACATCATTATCGAAAAAAGAAATCGCAATGGTGAGTTCGAAGAGGTTTTCTCAAAACTTTATGACCCCTACGAAATTTTCAACATTTTCGAGCAACGCTATGTGTTTCCTGTTTATGATGTTATGGTCAATGGAACGCCTGAAAGCAAAGTGGATATTGTGATTCTCCCCGAAGGCTATACTGCCGAGGAGATGTCTCTGTTTCAACAACACTGCCAGAATTTGGCCAATGTGTTTACGCAGTATGAGCCTTTTGCGAGTCATATCAACGATTTCAACTTTCGTGCTGTACTTGCCCCTTCCGAAGAAAGTGGTGTTGATAACCCTTTTTACCACACTTGGGTACGTACCATTCTAAACGCCCATTTTTACACCTTTTATATTGATCGCTATTGCACTACCCGCGACTACTTTTCGGTGAAAGATGTAGCGGCCAATGCTCCCTACGACCAAATTTTCATTTTGGTGAACACCAATCGATATGGTGGTTCAGGATTATACAATTTTTACTCAATAAGTCCAGCAAGCAATCTGTCATCTTCCTACGTTATCGTGCATGAATTCGGTCATGCTTTTGCAGGTTTGGGGGACGAATATGCAGAAACTGGCAATCCTTTGGCCTCTCTTTACAATCTGAATGTGGAGCCATGGCGGCCTAACTTAACCACTTTGGTGGATTTTGAATCAAAATGGGCTGATCTTGTTGCACCTAACACGCCCATTCCCACTCCTGATGATGAACAGTATGATAACATTGTAGGTGCTTTTGAGGGCGGTGGCTATCTGACGACAGGCATCTATCGGCCACAAACCCATTGCATGATGCGCGATTATGCACCATTCTGCGCCGTTTGCAGCAGAGCAATTGAAGACATGATTGCCGCGCATTCCGACAGTTTGGTGTTGTCTAATCCAGACTATTCGCTTTACGAACCATCGCTGCACGTGTACCCCAATCCCGCCTCTGATTTTGTCGATGTTTTTGTAGGAGAAGGGAATTGTCAAGCAGAAATCATTGATATGAATGGAAGAGTCGTCATGTCAGTTTCCCTTAATAACACAATTAACAGAATTGCTATCAATAACTTACCCAATGGTGCATATATTCTTCGTGTAAATGGAGAGTCCCGAAAATTTGTGAAACAATAGATAAACTGATGACCGAATATTTATAGTCACAAGAGAATCATCGTACCTTTGCACCTTTCAAAATAACAAGCCAATGAAAACCACTTTCCATCTACTGGCCGCCATGATGCTGTTGCTGGCCGCCTCGTGCCAACATGGCACTCAACAAGAAACAAGCGATTCCAAAGTGACGAACAATCCGCAAGAATCCACCATCATCATTGAAGAAAAGGATGGCGTTTCGCTGCTCTGCCAAGGCGACAAACCGCTGGTTTTCGGATGGGTGGATGTGGCGAATGAGATGTCTGCCGACCTTTTCCGCTGCTCCTACAACGACAGTCTGCTCGCCGCCCTGATGCCCACGGGCGCTTCCCGCTCGGCCATCAACGCGTACATGGCAATCGACTCCACCCACAAGGTGCTCTTCGATGCCGGATTAGGTGCCAACCGAGGTGGGAAATTGCTGGAAAACATGAAGAAAGCCGAGGTGGATCCTTCGGAAATCACCGCCGTGTGTCTTACGCACCTGCACGGCGACCATATCGGCGGACTGCTGCTGGACGGCCGTGCGGCATTCCCCAATGCCATCCTCTACCTCTCGCAGGAGGAGTACGACGCATGGAAAGACGGCGGGACTATGGCAGCGAACAACGCCCTGTGGAAGCAGGTGATGGCGGCCTACCCAGGGCGCATCGTCACCTTCCGCGATGGTGAACAGCTCTTCGATGGCTTGGTGGTAGCGAAGTTAGCGCCCGGCCACACTCCGGGGCACACCGTCTATGAGGTGGGCGGCACCTGCCTCATCGCCGGCGACCTGCTCCACGCGCAAGACCTCCAGCTGGAGCATTCGCAGTTCTGCGCCCGCTACGATGCGGATCCCGAGCAAGCCACCGCCACCCGCATCCGCATCTTCAACGAACTGCGAAACAACGGTCAATATATGGCGGGGGCGCACTGCTACCAACATTTCATCAAACTCAAAGAAAATGGTGAGAAATAGCAATGTTTTTTTTGATATAAACGAAAGAACCATGACTAAACTCCCCGCCCTCATCCGCTCCATGCGGCTTCGCACCCTCCCCCTCTCGCTGGCCGGAGTGGTGTTCGGCATCCTCATCGCCGCCGGCGACGGCCCGGTGAGCGCCACCACCATCGTGTTCACGCTGCTCACCACCGTCAGTCTGCAAATCCTGTCGAACCTCTGCAACGAGCTGGGCGACTACCAGGCGGGCGTGGATGTTGACGGTCGCAACGGACCGCAATACAGTCTGCAGGCGGGCACCCTCACCGCCCGCGACCTCCGCAACGCCATCATCGCCATGATGGTAACCTGCTGTGTAACAGGACTACTGATGGTCGGTTTCTCGTATCATTGGCAAGTGGGATGGCAGCCGATAGGCCTCCTGCTGCTCGGAGCGTTTGCAATATGGGCGGCCATGCGCTACACCATCGGCAAGAACCCTTACGGCTACAAAGGTCTCGGCGACATTTTCGTGTTCCTCTTCTTCGGCCTTGTCTCAGTGATGGGCGGCTACTTCGTGCAACGGCACACCCTGTCACCGTGGCTGCTGCTGCCCGCCAGCGCCATTGGACTGTTCAGCATCGGTGTGCTCAACGTCAACAACATCCGCGACATGGCCTCCGACCAGGGTCTGCGCAAAACCATCCCGCTTCGTATCGGTGAACGGCCGGCGAAGATCTACCACACCCTGCTCATCACCACCGGCTGGGCAATGCTTATCGCCTACAACCTGCTGCAGCACTACACGCCGCTGCAATGGCTGTGCCTGCTCACCCTGCCGCTCTACATCTTCCACCTGTACGGCGTGTGGCACCGCAGCGACCGTCAGCTCGACCCCATGCTGCCGTTGCTGGTCATTACCACCTTTCTGCTGTCGTTACTGAACGGAATTCCCATTGCATTGCACTAATATTCAACACCTTCCCACCATGCCCACCAACGAAACTGTCACCGAACTTTTCAACACCATCGCCCCGAAATACGACCTGATGAACCACCTGATGTCGTTTGAGCTGGACCGCCTGTGGCGGCGCAAGGCTGTACGCCGCGTTGCCAACCGGCGCGAGGCGCTGAAGGTACTGGACCTCGCCACCGGCACTGGCGACCTCGCCATCGCTATCGCCCGCCGGATGCGGGGTAACGGCACAGTGGTCGGCGTAGACCTGTCGGAAGAGATGTTCATCCAAGGACGGCTCAAAGTAGCCGATGAGGGGTTACAGAAAAATGTGGAACTGCTACAAGCCAACGCCGAATCGCTGCCCTTCGACGACGGCAGCTTCGACCGCGTGACCGTCGCCTTCGGAGTGCGCAACTTCGAGAACTTGGAGGGCGGTCTGCACGAGGCGTGGCGCGTGCTGAAACCGGGCGGCCGGCTGGGGATTCTCGAACTCTCCTACCCCGACAACGCCCTGCTGCTCAAAGGATACAAACTTTACGCGTTGCACTTTTTACCCTGGTTAGGCGAGAAAATATCAGGACAGCGGGAAGCCTACACTTATCTGCCAGAATCCATCTTGCGGTTCCCAAAACCCGAAAAATTCATCCCCATATTAGAAAAAACGGGCTTCAGCAACTGCCAAGCCCGCTCGTTATCGTTCGGTATCTGCCGCCTTTATACGGCCGAAAAATAAGCCTCCACTACTCGCCCATATCCTCCGGATAGTCGTCGTTGTCGAGCTGTTTCTCCATACGCTTCTTATAATTATTAATCTTATAACTTATTGAAAGCGAGATATTCAAGCGTCCGCGCTCGCGCACGCTATAGGCATGGTATCCGTAATTCTCGCGATAGGAATAGGTCTCGATTTTATTTCTGTACGAATTGACGAGATTGCGGATATTGAGGCTCACAACGAGGGCCTTGTTGAGGAACGACTTCTTCACACCGAGGTCGAGGCCATAGTTGCCCGACTGCTTGCCTTGGCCCACACCACCGGAGCCCCATCCCATGCTGCCCGTGGTGATGCTGGGCGCACGATAGCGGAAATTGAGCTGCAACTGCCAGTCTTTCGGCAAGTTGAAGGTCTGGTTGAGGCGCACGCGCCACGTCCAGTCACGAGCAAGGTAGTCATCGATGTTCTCCTCACTGTTGATGATCATACGGTAGAAACTGCCGCTGAGCGAGATGCGCCAGAATTTCCACAGCTGCTGTCCGTACACCAGCTCGATGCCGAAATTCTGACTGCTCTTCAGGTTGCGGTAGGTAGTGAGGGTGTAGGTATGCTCCTCGCCCTCCAGCGTATCCTGCAAAATCTCGGTGTAACGGCTGATGATGTTGTTGCGATGACGGTAATAGAGCGTGGCGCTGAGCGATGATTTCTTGATGGTCATCAGGTAGCCCAGTTCCACCGAGTTGACAAACTCCGGCTGCAAGTCGGGGTTGCCGCAGCGGTAGTTCTGGCGGTCGGAAACATTCATGAACGGGTTGAGCTGCCAGATGCTGGGACGGCTCACGCGGCGCGAGTAGCTCACCTGCAGCGAGTGCTCCTTGGTGATGTCGTAACGGACATGCACCGTCGGGAACACGTTGTAGTAGTTGCGTTTATGTACCTCGCCAGCCGATTTAAGATCGGAGGTGGTGTTGGCGATTTCGCCACGAAGTCCAGCCTGCAATTTCAACTTGTCCCAGAAAGAGGTGGAATAGATGAAGTAGGCGGCGTTGATCCACTCCGTAAAAACGAAATGGTTGCTGCGAGATGGATCGAGGGACACTTCGGTAGAATCATCTCCCTGATAATATCTATAATCCTGACCTACGGAACGATACGACAACTTATATCCTGTTTCAATACGCCCTTTTTTGCCCACAGGGGTTACAAAATCCACCTGAGCGGAAGCGTTGGTGTTGAAGTCAATGGTGGTGGAACGCTGGGTGACATCAAGATGGCCAGTGGGAAACTCAAAGTCTTGGAAGGTGGAGTCGGTGCTGTTGCGGTCGTTGTGGGTGTAATAGATGTCGGCGGTAAGCTCCTGTCCTTTGGTCTCGAAAGTCTTTTTATAATTGATGGTTCCGCTGTAGTTGTTGCGTTTGCCGAGGTCACCCGACTTTTGAAAATATTTTTCATAGGGAAGCAGTTCATCCATCCGTACGCTGTCGTCCTCGACGCTCAGCTCGCTGAAGCTGCTGTTTCTATTATTATTATATGAAAAGGTAAAGCTCAGTGTATTTTTGGCGTTGATACTCCAGTCGATGCCGGTGCGCAGGTTGTGGTTGTAGCCGCCGAACTTACCGTAGTTTTCTTGGAAGAGGCGGGTGGTATCGTCGCCGAACCATGAGCGCCGGTCGGTGGTGCCGCCGTTGAAATGGTTGTGTCCGCGGAAGTCATAACTGAAGAAAAAGTTGATTTTGTCGTAGCTGTAGTTGAAGTTGAGGTTGCCGCTATAGCTGCCGAGTTTGGGCTTGTTGCGGAAAAGCTCCATGCTGCCGCGCAAGCTCACCATGCCGTTGAAGCCGCTCTCTTTGCGCTTCTTGAGCACCACATTCAGAATGCCGCTCTCGCCGTCGGGCTCGAGGCGTGCGGAGGGGTTGGTAATCACCTCAATGCTCTGGATGAGGTTGGCGGGAATCTGGTCGAGGGTGAGGTGCGTGGGCTTGCCGTCCACCAAAATCGTCACATTCTCGCTGCCACGCAGGGTGACATTGCCGTCCATATCCACATCCACCGACGGGATCTCCTCCAGCACCTCCACGGCGGTGGCTCCTTCGGTGGTAATGCTCGACTCCACATTGAAGACCGTCTTGTCGAGGTTGTTCTCCAGCATTTCCACCTGTGCCACAATCTCCACGCCATCGATGGTGGTGGCCTCTTGTGTCATCTTAATTCTCTGAATCTTATACACCGGATTTTGCTGACTGAGGGTGAACGGCTGGGTATAGACTGTAGCGTAGCCGAAGTACTCTATTTTGAGAAATGCCTTACCAAAGGGGATGGCATCGATGACAAACTTACCCTCCTGATCGGTGATGGCGTAGGTGATGAGGGCCGAGTCTCCGACATTGAGCACATACACACCAGCGTAGGCAATTGGTTTGGCATTCATGTCGCAAACGCCGCCCACCAGCACACCCGTGGTGGGAGTCACCAATTGGTTATAATCTGTATTTTGTGAAAACAATAAGCTATTGAATATCAACAAAAAAGAAAAGAAGAGAAGAAAACTTTTGAAACGCATCTACAATATATTTCTATAAAATAAAACGGGGAGACCTAACTTTTTATGAAAAGTTTAAATGATTCACAACAAAAATCAAAAAATTTAACGTACCTTTGCACACTTTTTATTCACCATCTAAAACATCAAAACTATGGAAAAAGAAAATGTAAATGCAGAAAAACTCAAAGTGCTCAATTCCACGTTGGAAAAACTTGAAAAGTCATTCGGGAAAGGGGCTATCATGCGCCTCGGCGATTCCGCCATCGAGAATGTAGAAGTCATCTCCACGGGTTCTATTGCGCTGGATGCCGCATTGGGCGTCGGCGGCTACCCGAAAGGGAGAATCATCGAGATCTTCGGTCCCGAATCCTCCGGTAAGACCACCTTGGCCATCCACGCCATCGCAGAAGCCCAGAAGATGGGTGGCATCGCCGCCTTCATCGACGCGGAACACGCCTTCGACCGCTTCTATGCCGAGAAGCTGGGCGTGAACACCGCCGACCTGCTCATCGCACAGCCCGACAACGGCGAACAAGCCCTTGAGATTGCCGACAACCTCATCCGCTCCGGCGCCATCGACATCCTCGTGGTGGACTCCGTGGCCGCCCTCACCCCCAAAAGCGAAATCGAAGGCGACATGGGCGACTCGAAGATGGGTCTCCAGGCCCGACTGATGTCGCAGGCCATGCGCAAACTCACCGCCACTATCAGCAAGACCAAGTGCTGCTGCATCTTCATCAACCAGCTGCGTGAAAAAATCGGTGTGATGTTCGGCAATCCCGAAACGACCACTGGTGGTAACGCCCTCAAGTTCTATGCCTCCGTGCGTCTCGATATCCGCCGCCAGTCGCAGATCAAGGATGGCGACGTGGCATCCGGTAACCATGTGAAAGTCAAGGTGGTGAAGAACAAGGTGGCTCCGCCGTTCCGCACTGCCGAGTTCGACATCATGTTCGGTGAGGGCATCTCCCGCATCGGCGAACTCATCGACATCGCCGTCGAAAAGAATATCATCAAGAAGTCGGGCTCCTGGTTCTCGTACAACGACAGCAAGATCGGACAGGGCCGCGACACTGTGAAACAAGTATTATCCGACAATCCGGAGCTGGCCGACGAAATCGAGGCACAGGTCCGCGAAAGCCTGAAAGCATGAAAAAACTGATGATCCTCATGGCAGCAGTCGCCATCGGCTGCTGCCTTTTTTCCTGTAAAAAAGGGAAAGATAGCGACGGCGAAAAGACCACCGTCGATTCACTTGCCTATTTCACCGAACAGATCAAAGCGCACCCCAAAGATGCCGTGTGGTATTACAAACGCGCCAAGTTCCAGTTCGAACACAACTTCGTGCAGGAAGCCTACGGCGACATCCTCAAGTGCGTCAAACTCGACAATGCCAAGGCGGATTACTATGTGCTGTTTGCCGACATCGACTATGCCCGCCAGGACTTTGACGGTTCGGAGGAGCACCTGCAAAAGGCATTGCAACTCGAGCCCAAGAACAACGAGGTACGCCTCAAACTCGCGGAACTGTTCTACTATCGTGCCAGAGCCATCCCCGCCCTATACGATGAGGCCTTGAAGCTTCTCGAAGAGGCCCGCACCCAACAGCCGCACAACCCCAAGGCCTACCTCATCGAGGCCATGTGCTACAAGGAGAAAGGCGACACCACCCAGTACCTGCACCGTCTGCAGATGGTCATCGACCAGGATCCGAAAGAGGTGAAAGCCCACCTTGAATTGGGCTATTTCTACCAGAAACACCTTGACCCACTGGGTATTGACCACTACCAGAACGCCCTTCGCGTAGATCCCGCCAACGCCGAAATCAACTACAACCTCGGACTTTTCTACCGCGACCTCGGTCGTAGCGAGGAGGCCAAGGAGCAGTTCCAGCACATGGTGTCGATCCTCCACTCCGGAGAGTATGTCGCCAACGCCTACTACCAGCTCGGCTACTTCGCCATGCAGGAAGCGGATTACAAAGAGGCCGTCGCCATGTTCACCAAAGCGATTGAGACAGACCCGCAGTTTGTGGACGCCTACGCCGCACGGGGCGAAACGTACGAAAACCTCGCCCAGTTCGACCAGGCCCGCGCCGACTATAATCGCGCCCTGCAGCTGGTGGACAATTTCGAGCCCGCCATACAAGGCTTGAATTCCATCGACAAGAAACTGAAGACGGGGAAATAGTTTTTGGGAAGTAACCTTACCAAAGGTAACGAACCTCTTTCATGCCGCAGCACCACCGCTGCCCTCCCCTGCCCTCCAGCAGAAGTCGGCCGTATTCATCAACACCCACTATTCGTGCCTCCACCTCGCGGCCACCGATTTCGTAGCGAGCCCACTCGTTCATGCGACAGAGCGAGCTGAGATAGTCGGCATTGAGCGCCTCCCACCCGTCAGGCTGCAAACGGCTGTAGGTGTTTTGCAGTTGCGCATGAAGTCGTGCTGCCACCTCCTCCACCGAAAACTCGCTGCCCGTCAGCAGCGCCAACGACGTGGGATTGGGAATCCAGTCGGGAAACTCTTTCTCATTGACATTCAGCCCAATACCAGCGATAGTAAAGGACAAAGTGTCGCCAGATACCGAATGCTCTATCAGAATGCCCGCTATCTTTTTGTCACCCACATAGATATCGTTGGGCCATTTCACCATCACCTCTTTTACATAACAAGAAAGACACTCTTTGACCGCCAAGGCGAAATACTCGTTGAAGACAAACTGTCGGGAGGCGGGCAGCGGCGGACGGAAATAGATGGAGGCGAGCAGGTTGAGTTGGGGCGCACTATGCCAGCGGTTGGTGCCCTGTCCGCGTCCAGCAGTCTGGTAGTCGGCCATGAGCATATAAAGTTCAGGTAATTCATTATTACCCAAATCATTATCACGAATCCATTTCTCCAAATCTCGGTTGGTGGATTCCGTCTCTTTAACCCGAAGTATGCTCGCATGATTCATATCGGCAAAATTATAAAAAATAGTCCAAACAAATCCCATCTCAATCAACAATCTTTCATAATAAATTCGTATCTTTGCCGCCAAATTTTGTAGAATGAAAAAAATTATCTTTTCCCTTCTTGTCCTGATGGCCGCCTTGGCATGGTCGTGCAAGGACACTTCCGGCGACTATATTGAACAGATGTACACCGATGCGATGCTCAGCAAAGGAGTAAAAGCCTGTATGACAGTGTCGAAGGACACAGCAGCGGCACACCTTTGCGTTGCTGAAGGCATGAACGCCCACGCCATCAGCTTTCCCAACAGCGGTCAGTACCGTGCCGTTCGCGACACCCTCGCCGCACTGGGACAGAGCGAGCTGCTGGACACGCTTTACAGCCGCATCACCCGCTCTTGCGAACTGATGGGCGACAATGCGACCACCATCTTCAATACGGCCATCGAAGCTGTTGTTTTCGACAACCCGTCGGATCTGGTTTATGGGCCGCAGGACACCATCACCCACTACCTCAAACTCTACAAGGGCAACGAGATACAGAGCGGCGTGGCCAACGCACTTGGCACGCATTTTGGCACCACCGGCGCGACCTCTACGTGGAATGAAATCATCGCCCTTTTCAACGCCAACAGCACGACAACCCTGACCATCGACCTCAACGGTTTTGTGGCCGCCCGTTTTTTGGAGGCTTTCTATACGGAGATGGCCGCCGAGGAGCTGCTGATTCGCACCGATGCCTCGCACCGCGTGACTGAAAATCTGAAGAAAGTATTTGGTGAAATCGGAGAAAGCAAAAAGTAACCTTCTGTCAATCATTATCAAACAAAATACTAACCCATGATTCAAGACAAACTTTATGCCGGCAAGACGCTGGCCATCCTTTCAGGCGGTGGCGACACCCCGGCCATCAACTCCAGTATCGAATGCGTACGCAACCGCGCCTCCATGCTCGGTTTCAAAGTATATGGTATCCTTCGCGGCTGGAAGGGTCTGCTCGGCGATGGTGACCTTGTGGACCTCACCAACATCCCGTACGACGGCATCTATGGCGGCACCGGCCTGCTTTCGAGCCGTACCAACCCCTTCCCCAGCAAGAAAAATCCAGAGGATCGCTCACAGCAAATCCTCAGAAACATAGAGAGATACAAGATTGACGTGTTGGTGACCATCGGTGGTGACGACACCAACGGGGCGGCCAAGAAGATGTATGAGAAGTACGGCATTCCGGTCATCGGCTTCCCGAAAACCATCGACAACGACCTGCGCACCCGCACCATCCACCATTACAATGGCGAGGACAACGAAACGGTGCTTTGTCCCGGTTTCGCCTCTGCGGCCATGGCCATCAAGAAGCTCACCAGCAAGCTGCACACCACCAACGAGTCGCACCAGCGCATTATGGTGTTGGAGGTGATGGGCCGCGATGCAGGATGGCTCACCGGAACGGCCTCTTTCGGCGGGGCTCAGATCTCGCTCATCCCTGAGGTGCCCATGACCGCTGAGCGCAAGGATTTCTTCTTTGAATACGTGAAAGAACAGTATCTCCGCTCCCCCAAGCGCGAGCTCATCATTGCGGTGTCGGAAGGTGTGCGCTGGTGGAATGATGAGACCCAGCAGTTGGAGATGGTGTATGCCAGCTCCGACCTCGACGAGTATGGCCATCCGCGCTTCGGCGGCGTGAGCGGTGTCATCGCTTCCGAAATCAACCGCCGTATCGGCATCGAGGCTCGCGGACAGATCTCCGGCTACATTCCCCGCTCGGGAAAATGCTACGAGTACGACCGCCGGCTCACCTCCACCCTCGCCGACAAGGTCACCGACCTGCTGCTGCGCCAAGACTACGGCAAGATGCCGGTGATGAAAGACATCGTGCCTTACGATGAGCTGGAAGAGTACCACACCACCGCCATCGACATGGGCAACATCGGCAATTTCCCACTGCCGGAAAGCTACTACGACGTCAACAACTTCCAATTCACCGACAAATACAACGACTTCCTCACCAACATCATCGGAAAGCCCTTCCGTATGGAGTTCAACCACATCTTCCCCACCGTTATTCCTGAAGACTTATAACACCCAACCATAACCATCTTCCCATGCAAAAAATCTGCTTTCATTTTCAGATCAGTCAGCCGTTCCGCTTGCGAACCTACCGGTTCTTCGACATCAACGTCCACCACGACTATTTCGACGAATTCCAGAACAGCTATTTGGTGAACCGTCTGGCCGAGCGCTGCTACCTGCCTGCCAACCGCCTCATCAAAGAACTCATTGAGAAATATCCTGGACAGATTGCCGTAAGCTACAGCATAGCAGGAAGTTCCATCAAACTTTTCCAAGAGTATTGTCCTGAAGTAATTGAAAGTTTCAAGGAATTGATTGGCACGGGCAGTGTGGAAATCACGGGCAGCACCTTCACGCACAGCATCGCATCGTTGTACAGCAAGAGTGCTTTTGCGGAACAGGTACGGCTGCAGGAAGCGTTGCTGGAGGAGGTTTTCGGGGTGAAGCCCACCACCTTCTGCAACACTGAGATGATCTATTCGGATGAGATTGGGGAATGGCTGTGGGAGTTGGGCTACCGCACCGTGCTGACGGAGGGTGCGAAGCACATTTTGGCATGGCGTTCGCCGGGGTATTTATACTGCAATCCGTTTCAGACCGACTTGAAGCTGATGCTCCGCAGTTATGCGCTGTGCGATGATATCACGCTGAGGTTCAATGATAAAGGATGGGATCAGTACCCGCTGACGGCCGACAAGTACTTGGGATTCCTGAAGGCGGTGCCGGCCGACGTGCCGCATATCAACTTTGCATTCGACTACGAGACCATTGGTGAGTATTACACCAAAGAGACGGGCATTTTCGACTTTTTCAGAGCGTTGTTCAGCCGCTTTGCGGAGTCGAGCGAGTACCAGATGATTATGCCGAAGTCGGTGGAGAATTCTGACGAGAAATACACCACGGTGAACATTCCGTGGGCCATTTCGGGCATGGGTGAAGAGAAGGACACCGAAGAGTGGGTGGGCAACGAGTTGCAGCAGGAGGCATTTGAGCAGCTGTTCAAGTTGGAGCCGTTGTACATGGAGTCGCGCAACGAGACGGCCAAGCTCAACTGGTTGCGGTTGCAGGCGGCCGACCACTTCAACTTTATGAGTTCCAAGTGGTTGAGTAAAAATTCTGTAAAGAGAAACTTTGATGTATATCCCTCCCCTTATCAGGCGTTCATCAACTATATGAATGTGTTGAATGATGTGAAAATTCAGCTAACTGAGGGGAGATAAAGGAGTTTCATTTTTTTGAAAAAAAATATGAAAAAGGCGTTGCAGATACAAGAAAAAGTTGTATTTTTGCAGCCTCAAACGAGAACGATGGGGCGTTAGCTCAGTTGGCTAGAGCGTTTGACTGGCAGTCAAGAGGTCGTGAGTTCGATTCTCATACGCTCCACTCTCAAAATCAAGCACTTGCGAGAAAACTTGTGAGTGCTTTTTTGTTATTGTGCAATTTTGGTGCAATTTTAATTCGCTAATTCCACCAGTCCCTGCAACAACTGAGAGAACAGCTCCCTGACACTTTTCTTCTTTCCGCAGTTCGTTTTCAGGTACAACGACCGTTTTTCCAGATAGACCCGTTTGTTCACCTCCAGCATCATGGACTGGTAACGGAACGGGCACTCAGGGGCTTCCGAATTGCTGTACGGGTTGTTGATACCGACCGAGTAGCCGTGGCTGTCAAACAGATCCATCGTGTAATCCAGCAGCTCACGGCTTGGTTTCGACCAGTCCTCGTTAAAGCCGATGCAGATGTCCACGTCACCCATGTCCTCGGGAAAAGAGTGGCAGTCAATCAGCAGGGCATCTTGGCAAAGGTTATCCCTCAATCTTTGCTGATGTTCCTCCCACAGCCGCAGCAACTGCGCTTCGTGCCGTTTAGGCACATTGCGCCGGTAGCCGTCGAAATGACGGTAGATAATTCCCTGCCCTACCGCCTCCAGCGGGTCGTCCCATAGCCGCTCCGCATCGACGATGAAGCGGGAGTAGGGAAAACGCACCGCCTTTATACCATGGTGCTGGAAACCGTGGAAAAGATAGTCCGTGTGCCAGTCCGTCAGACGGCACACCACTTCGTTGATGAAGCGTGCATCGACAGTCCAACCGCTCAGACATTCGTCATACAGTCCTTCTACGGAAGCGTGTGGCTCATTCAGAACGATTCTCTGGTACTTCATAAAATGTCGATCTCTCATCGCTCGGAGGTGGTTGCCTGTACACCAGAAGGTTCAGTGCCGAAGATGAGAAACGCGGTGTCCTTTTTCGCTAAAGAACACCGCGTATGGCTGGTTGTTATTTAGCGCGTTTTTTAGAGAGGTTGGCAAGTTGACTTAAATCCGTTCCTCTTTCTCATCTGGCGGCAAAAATACTACATATTTTTGAATTGATGATATTTTTTACTCTTTCTTTCTACGCGATCAACCGATGCAGCTCATCAATATATTTGCGGAGAGTGGCGAGGTTCTGACCAAACACACCGTTCCAATCAAGATCCGTGAAGTTTTCATCGGTGATGAGCGTTTCAGGGGTGATGTCGCCATTTTCACAAACATACCCGATGATTTGATTGATGTACTCTTCTTGAAGACTGTTCAAGATGTTGTCGCTCAAGAATTTTGAATACCGCTCTTTGGCAATTTGCCTGTCAACACCAATGATGGAGCGGATGAAGGCAGCCACTTTATCCCCGCAAATCATCTGACCTTTGCTGACATAGTGTTCGTACTCCTCTTTCGTGCCCAGTTCCTTCCAGCAGATATGTTCCAGCTCCGCAATGTCGGCAGCGGAAAGCTGTTCCAAATGGTATATTTTATTGATGGCAGGATGGTTCCGATGCTCTTTCAGATAATCCAGAATCCGCGTGTGGTAATCCATATCGATTTGCGGTCTTTCCACCCCCTCTTTCTCCTCCATCGTGTCGGCGATGTTGATGTAAAAGCGTTCGTGCTGCGAGCCTAATGTCACATAGATGATGTCTCGTAATTCCTGACGTATGGTTTCCAATCTCTCAATGGATGCCGATTGCCAGAACGAGGGATTGCTAACCTCAAGAATGGTTGACATTTTCTCCTGTACTGCAGGAATGGTCGCTTTGCGCTGCAAGCGTTGGGCTATTTGTGTGACCTTTCGCGTACTGCGAGCAGCATTGACCTCCGATGTCAGTTTCGACAGTTCGATGTTCAACATCAGCGCATCAAACATACGGCTGCCGTTGTCATCACTCTCATTCAAAATGATGGGGGCAATCTGCTGCTTCATCTCCAATGCATCCAACTCCGAAATATATACCCAGCTGTCGGCATTTTTGAATTTGCAAACCACCGCCCAATTATTACGGACGGAGATATGCTTCTCATTCAAATGGCACACCTGCGCGAAAAGAATCTCTTTCAATTCTTTGCACAATGAACGGGCGAAATCGTCCTGCTGGTATTTCTGGTGCTGCAAAAACACCGCTATGTCAAGCATCAAGCCGAACAAACGCTCCGAGAGCGACATGGGTGGCAACGGTTCCCTACCGTTACGATTATCGTTGAAATACTCGAAATTGTTACACCAGTCAAAGATGTAGAACTCCTTCTTGTCGGACCCGTCGGCAAAAATCGCGGGACAGAGACGGGTGCCACGCCCTACCATCTGGACGAACCGGATATGGCTGTACACCGGCTTGAAAAATACAAGATTCAAAATGTCGGGCACGTCAATACCCGTGTCGAGCATGCCCACCGACACCGCAATCTGCGGCATCTTCTCCCTCTCTTTGAATCTGTCGATGATATCCTGGGCATAGTTGACACTGTAGTCGATCAACTGGCAAAAATCGCTTCCGAAGTCTGGATACAACGCATAAAAACGCTCCACAATCAGTTGGGCATGGCTGTGTTTATATGCAAAGATGATGCTTTTGCCTATTTTTTCACCATTGTTGACCTTCAACCCGTTGTTCATCAGGTCTTGAAGCACAAGATCAACCGTTGACTTGTTGTAGATATAGTCGAACAATTCCTGCGATTCGATATCGCGTGGGGTTTTCTCCTGTGCCGACCCTGTTTCCATTTCCGCCTTCGTGCGCTCGTACTCCCATACATTGTCCAGCTGCTCCTTCTCTTCGTCTGAGAGCTTGTCGTAGAGAATGCCTTCTCGCAGCATCCTTGTGGTGCGCGATACGGGATTATAGCCAACAAGGTAGCCGTCCCGTTCCGCCTCTTCCTGCGAATAGGTGAAATTGGGTTCGCCACTCTCCAAGTGGAACATATCGTAGGTGCTGCGGTCCACCTCGTCGCGGGGCGTGGCAGTAAGGCCCACCAAGAGACTGTCGAAATAGTCGAAGATGGAAGCGTATTTTCCGAAGATGGAGCGGTGCGCCTCATCCAGAATAATCAGGTCAAACCGGCCGATAGAAAACCGCTTCTGTTCGGCATCAATGTAGTTGATCATGGTCTGGTAGGTGCTGAACATCAGGCGGGCGTTCATATCCTCCTCTACCGCATCGGTCAGTTTGCAGACGGAATAATCCGGCAGCAACGTGGAGAAATTCTCGTAGGCCTGTTTCACCAAGGAGGTGCGGTCGGCGAGAAACAGGATATTCTTCACCCATTGGTTTCGCAGCAGCACGTCGCACAGCGAAATGGCGACACGGGTCTTGCCCGTGCCCGTAGCCATCACAATCAGGGCATGGCGGTGCATGCTGTTGAGATGGTCGCACACAGCACGGATGGCTCGCTTCTGGTACTCACGGTTGGTGATCTTGTCTTTGATGGCAAGGTTGGTCATCTTCTGCCGTCCCCTTCGTGAGATGAGCAGCTCCAAGTCCTCCAGTGTGTGAAAGCCCAGCACGGGACGGGGCGGGTAGCCCAATCCATCAATGATTTTCGTGTGATATCCGTTGGTATAGTAGATTACAGGGCGCAAGCCGTACTGGCGTTCCAGACAGTCGGCATACAACTCCGCTTGGTGTTTTCCCTTCTCCTCGCTCACGCTGGTGCGTTTGGCTTCAATCACCGCCAGCGGTCGGCCGTCGCGGCCATACAGCACATAGTCGCAATAGCCCTTGCCCTCATTGTTAGGCATCCCGAGCACTTCAATCTCAATGCCGGCCTTTGTGGCGTACGGCACATTCTCCTGCAACAGGATTTCCCAACCGGCCTCCTTCAGCATCAGGTCGATGAACACCTTTCGGGTCTCGGCCTCCGAAATGTCGGTTGGAATATGTGCCACAGGAGTCGAAGCCGACAATGACGACTTGTCGGTAGCGGCCACGATGGGGTCGGAGGCGTTCACCTCCACTGTGGCGGGCGGGAAGGCTGGCTGCTCTACGGTTTTCGGGATGAGGTTACTGTCGAATGGCTTGACCTCCTGCACCACTTTCAGTTTCAGCAGCACAGCGCCAACCACGTTGTAGATGTTCAGCAAAGCAAAAAATGACTCCTTTTTCGACACCTTCCCCGTATGGGCGGCATTGTTGCCCACCTTGCGCACATAGTGAACCGCCATCATGATGCGGTCGTCGTTGATGAAATCGCGGAACGGCTTGCCATCGACCAGCTCAAACAGCGAGCTCCTTTCGGGCACATCGATGTTCTTCATAAAGTACAAGGCACGCACGATGTATTCCAGCGCTTTGCGGGCATTCACCGCGCTGTAATCGGGATTGCTCAGCAGGTGTTCTTCCGCAGCGGAGCAGAAGCGGTGCAGGTCGTTGAGGCCAAGAGGTTTGAGATAGTCGAAGTTGCGCATTATGACGATAGGCTGTCTTTTTTCTCTTGATATTCTTCTATCACCAAAGTTGCAAGATACTTGTCGCTACGGCAGTGCAAGTCAGCCACCCCCTCCTCAATCAGATTGGCGGTTTCTGATTCGTAAAACATATCGGTGGCCTCCTGTATGCTCACACCTGCCATTTCGCTTATGCACAGGATGATTCTTGCGCACTGCTCACTATGAATAATCTGCTTGGTAACCTCCGTCATAATTCCTTGCTTTCAATAAATGTCAAACATTCTTGAAGCATCCTTTCCGAGCGGATGCAATACTGTACATTGGGTTTCTCATATTTCAGCAACCCAAGTGCCTCTTCCTGAGATATCTCTCCTGCAAAATAACGATCAAGCGTTAGAATCACTCTATCGTTGGCGATGCCACCCACCACCATATCGTAATCGCTCTTGTCTTCTCCCGAGCGACAAACCGACACAAAATCGAGCCATGTTTTATCGTAAGCATCCAGACGGAGCACTTTCCAACCGTCGCAATGGTCTGCCAATTCGTAGGTGTTGAGCCAAGCCATTTGTCCACGCCGTTTGAAACGCTCGGCATACCGAACTGCTTGTTCGTAAAGGGTTGTAAGGTAGAAACCACGCCCGAAATCAAGGTATTGCCGTGAGTGGGTAGTATCGGGATGCTTCACCGTAATTGTGGATGAATGATACACTTTCATCAGTCTAAAACTCCTTTCTCTTTCATGTAATCCGTGAGGTCTTCCATCAGATAGTTCGAGCTAAAGGTGTGCAGCACATCATACGAAGGCACAATGTAGTCGTATAATATGCCCGACTTCTTTAACCTGCTATACACCTCCTGTTGTGGCAAATGATGATGAAGCGACAACATTCCAATACAGTAGGTTACAAATTCCAATGTGTTTCTGTCCATTCTGTTAGGCCTCTTTCTTTTTAATTACAATTTGCAAAAATACAGAATATTTTGATTATACGAATTTATGTTTTTACTTTAATCTCATTATCCCCAATTTGTCAACTTGTGACGAGTCCCGAAGATGCCTGCCATTAAGCAAATAAATTCTGTCGAATGTACTATCCTTAAAAGGTTCAGTGGCACCATCCATTGTGCAAAATTCTAACACAGGGATATATACAGCCAACCAATATTCCTGGATTGACTCATTTCCCGGTTTCATTCTATATTCTTTTAACTTCTGTTCCTTCTTCCTTACTGAAGCTTGTACAGCTTTCAAATCCTCTTGACGCACCACACCACCTGTCATTTCTGATAGCACAATCCGTTCCAGTATCTTATCTGGGAAGAAAGACAAATATGATAGTTTTTCTAGTTTAAATCCACACTCCTCCACATCGTCTATGTGATTTGTGCCATAATCCAACATGAATTTATACCCATTTAAAATTTCATTGGCAATCTTTTTCACGTTCTTTTTGCCTTCATTATGGGACACAACACTATAAATCAAAAAACGTGGGGGCAAGTCGCTTTTATTAACTTCCTTTTCTATCAATAGTTCAATGGATCGCCATTCATTATTCTCTTTCATTTTACCAGTAGGCAAACACTTTATGTGTTCCAACCCGATATGTTTTCCCTCGTAATCAAAAATAAAATCGGGGCTTTCGTTTTTGGATGGTGTACCTATTCCCAAATGCCGAAACAGGGGCTCAACTTCTAACAGTTCTTGCTTATCTTGTAACTCTTTATGATTCATCATACACATCCCCGCACTACAGTATTTTCGCATATTCTTCTTCCAAGTATGTAATTCCTGAAAGCATAACGTTGTTCATTGCTTTTAAAGAAGCAATGTTTACGGAATACTGATCAGGGAAACGTTTAAATTCTTTTGCCATTCGTTTAAGACCTTCTGGGCACAAACACGAAGGATTGTGGTTCGCATCCTCACCGCCAAGAGATGGATATTTGCCATTGAAAAGTTTTTGAGATACGTTAACACCAAACAAAGTTTCAACAGCCTGATTCGTTAATTGGATAAAATACGGGATTCTTACAACTTTATAGCCATTTTGGTTATAGATAGCTGTATTGTTGTCATCCCTTAATATGTTTTTGGGTGTAGTATAGTGCTGTAACCCATCAAATTCCACTACAATTTTCAGTTGTTCGCTAATGTAATCTGGGCGAATTTTGTAGTTAACCCCATTATGAAGTCCAAATGGTTTATCGTGCACCCAATCGTCTGTATTAGGAAAAATGACTTGCAGATATTCATCCAGACCAGTCCTATGTAATCCTGTCAACGGATCAACTCCACTTGCTTTGCTAGAATGTTCGCGCAAAAAGCCCCATTTTTCTTTCATGATTTTTTTCCAATAAAATTTATCCAAAATACTTGTCCATCGTATAATCAAACGTCTTCTGCGTTTAGTTTGATTTAATTGAACACACTGCATCAAGAACTTCACAATAGAAAGATTTCAATAAAGCGATCTGTTCTGTTGGGCTATTCAATGTGTTAAAATCTTCATTTTTCATAAATTCGAACCATATAGAACCATCTTCTTCATAGGGAGCATCAAAACAGTTGCCTTTATTTATATTTTGATACCTATCCTTATCCATCAGCAAGTCATAAATAGGTTTGCCCCAATTTTCTCGATTGTCGAAACCGATACACACTAAAGGATGTTCCCGTTCAAAATACACCCCCATCCATCCCCATGTCTTCTTTATATCCGACTGTTTAAACTCAACCTCAAAATATTTTCCCATAACACCTTCTCTTGGTGTTGCATATATATTTCCTCCACTATTCGTATCCTTTCTGCTGTCGTATATACACGATGTAAATCTTTCGTTATCACAAACAAACACCTCGTCTAATATTTTATAAAAGGTGTATAATGAATACATTCCGTCTAAATTCATAGGCTGTTTTGGAATAAAAATATTACAAACTTGTTTTACGTATTTCAGATAACCAGTCCACAATTCCAATTCTTCTTGCGGAACACATTTGCTTAAATAGGAA
>JAEEGJ010003306.1_pt1 | contig 63599 bp, 41 predicted proteins | sample 8958761 | NCBI WGS metagenome assembly JAEEGJ01 (sample SAMN16246546, study PRJNA631951) | gut metagenome | biome: gut microbiome; feature: rumen; material: RS-attached | host: Bos | place: Iran: Karaj | collected 2018-10 | reverse complement strand
GGTGGTCTTCCATTCGAAACCTTTCGCCGTGATGGTCACGTTGTCGGGATTCGTGATGGTGGCGTTCAGCGTGGCGGTAGTCTGTGTGGCGCCTGTGGCAGCATTGGTGGCTACCGTCGGGTTGGTGATCACAGGACCAGGGCCGGAACCGTTAGAGGAGACTTGGATGTCGTCAATACAGCAGGAATAGTAGGATGTGCTGTAATTCCAATGGAAACAGATATTGCCGTTGGCGGGGATGTCCGCGCCGTTGAAATCAACACTGATCGTGTCTCCTGCCGATGAGCTCACAGACGGAATGGTGGCCACAGCGACGAAGGTGCCGGCCATGTCACTGACGTTCGTCACATAACCCACGGTCAGAATGCCGGAAGAAGTGCTCTCCATGGCGCGCCAGAAGTTCAGGTGCAGCGTGTTCAAGCTTTGATCGAAAGCCGGGAGTGCCGCGTATGCATCAGAGCCGGCGGCACCGCAGGTGAAGACCATGCAGTTCGTGCCGCTGTGTACATAGTGGTAAGAACCCTCCGAGGTGATGTGCGGGGCGCCGTAGGTGGTATTGGTGCTGTAAGTGGTCCAGCAGTTGGGAGCGATACCATTGGCATCAGTATAGGTGGTGCCGGTATAGCTGTCGAAATTCTCCGTGTAAGGCAGGGCTACGGTTTCACAAGCTGTTGCGAAATAGACACTAGTCGAAGAGGAGACCCCCTCAACCCCACAGTCAGCCGTCACATTGACGGTGTAGGAAGTGGCGGTGGCCAGGCCGGTGAGTTCGTAAGTGGTTTCGGTGGTCGTGACGGTGGTGCCGCTGCCGGGGGTGAAGCCAGCCTCACCATATTCCAAGGTGAAGGAGTCTGCGTTGCTGAACCAGGTGATGGTCGCGGCATTGGTGGTGATACCGGAAACTGCAAGGTTCTGCGGTGCAGGGCAAGCCACCATTGTGGTGAACTGGATGGTATAGGTGGCATCCGGAACTTCATCGGGCGTAGCACAGTTGGTGATCACATACACATCGTATGTGGTTTCGGCGGTAAGGTTAGTCAGTGTTACTGAGGTTGTGCTGGTCACCTCTGTCATCCAAGGATCATTTAGGGTGGCGTTGGCCTCTCTGTAATACACTGTCCAGGAATTGTGCTCCGGATCGTTGTCGATAAAGGAGATGGTGGCGTTGTGGCCGTCAATGTCAGAAGCGGTGACACTGTTCTTCACAGGGGAAGGACAGTTAGGCATAGAGCAGCTGGATGTAAAGGTGACGGTAGAGTAACCCGACATACCGGTGATGGTGTAGATTTCTTCTCCAAACGGATTGACAATGTTGAATCCGGCTTCAGAATCGTAACTGCCAGAGTGCCATACCAACGATGTGGGCATATTGTTGCAGAGAGACACGGTCTCGGTAGCAGAAGTTCCAGAAGAAAGGCCTAAAGTAGCTACGGTGATACCGTTCTGTTGCACTTCCAAAGAGCCGCCATTCCAACCGTCACCGTAACTGTCAGTGAGGTTGAAGGTGAAAGTACACTGGTCAGCCACTTCACAGATGGAGGTGTTGAAGTTCACAATAGCGGGAGCCGAAGTGCCTTCAGAGCCGCAATCAGCTGTCAGATAGGCGGTGTAAGAGGTGGAAGCTGTCAAATCTGTGAGTTCGTAAGTGGTGTCAGTCGTAGTAGCGGTGATGCCGGTGCCGGGGGTGAAGCCTGCTTCACCATATTCGATGGAGAAGGATTCAGCGTTGCTGAACCAGCTTATCGTAGCGGAGGTCATGCCAATGTTGGAAACCGTCACGTTTTGAGGCGCAGGACAAGTTATGGACGTGGTGAATTGAATGATGTGTGTGGCATCCGGAACTTCGTCAGGGGTGTCGCAGTTGGTGACCACATACACCTCGTAAGTGGTTTCTGCGGCGAGGTCGGTGAGTGTTGCGGAAGTTTCATCGGTGACGAGCGTCAACCACTCTTCGTTGTCCTGAGCGTTGGCCGGTCTGTAGTAAATTGTCCAAGAGTTGTGCTCCGGATCGTTGTCCATGAAAGAGATGGTGGCATTGTGTCCATCGATGTTGGAGGCGGTGACGCTGTTCTTCACAGGGGAAGGACAGTTGGGCATGGTGCAGTTGGACAAGAAAGTATAGTCGGTGTAATTCGACATGTCGTTGAAGGAGAAAAGCTCCTCGCCATAAGGGGTAAGGATAGAGAATCCAACTTCAGAAACAAAGCTGCCCGCATGCCAAATTATAGAGGTGGGCGAGTTGTCGCAGAGAGTAACCGTTTCGGTAGCAGAACTTCCACTGGTCAAACCGATCGTGGCCACCGAGATGCCGTTCTGTTGCACTTCCAACGTGCCGCCATTCCAACCGTCACCGAAATCGTCTGTGAGGTTGAAGGTATAGACGCATTGTTCGGAAGCTTCACAGATGGAGGTTGTGGCTTGCATGGTCTTCCAGTTGCTGAAGTCACCGCCACCACAGATTGATCTTATACGGACGTAGTATGTGGTATGGGCTTCCAGATTGTTGATGGTGTACGGGGAGGTGGTGACGGTGCCTAAGGAAATCCAGTCGGCGGTGTCGCTGCAATACTCCACTTCCCAAGAAGTTTCGTTGTAGCCGGCAACCCAGCTCAACGTCATAGATTCGGGCGTGATGTCGCTCAGGAAGGCGTTCGGGGCAATACAGGTGACCGTCTCGTCGCAGTCGCCACCGAAAATCACGTTGTTACGGACGCTTAAGGATGTTCCTGCTCCCGAAGGCGGGGTAAGACTGTAAGGGGATCCATCTTCGTAAATATAGCGTGCACTGCCACTGAAGGCATTGTGAACGTACCAACTGTTTCCACTTTGCCAACTGCCAGTGCTGTCCACGAAAATCACCAACAGATTGTCGGTGCCGTTGTAGCTGAACGGAGCAGCGAAGTCAAACGTGTTCCACTCTGTAGTCAAGGCTTGAGGACCAGAGAAAACCAATTGTGCGCCTTCAGTGCTGGCCCAACCGGAGCTAAGATCGGTAGCGGTGGTGTGTGCCATATAAATCGTATAGTTGCGCTGTTGGATTAAATCGGACATGTTCAAGGAAATGGAGGTGATGTCGGTGGGACCGTTCATTTCAGATGACAAGAAGATCTGTTGGGAATAACCGTAATTGTAAGTGCTGTAAGAGGGGATATAGGTGTTCGTAGTGGAGCCGTCTCCAATCGGGATTTCTCCGCCAGCCAAGCAGTGGGTGGTGAAGTTCTTTGAGATGGAAGGAGCAGTGCCCTCGTCGCATTCGGAGGTCACCGTAACGATGTAGGGGGTGTTCTGTTCAAGGCCTGTAAGCATGTATTGTAACTCTGTGACCGTTTCTGAAATCCAGTTTTCTTCTGCGGCTTCCGTGTAGGAGACCACGTAAGCAGTGGCACCCACAGGAGCTGCATTCCAGGAGACCAAAGCGGAAGTTCCCGTGACTTGGGAAACTGTCAGATTTGTCGGGGGTGTGCAGGTAGGATTGGTAGTGAAGGAGACGGGGAAAATCCAGGAACTGTTTTCAGAACCGCAAATGGCGCGGAGATATACGTTGTAGGTGGAGTTTTCCGTCAAGTTGTCAAAAACATAGAAGTTGTCATACACGGTGATGGTGTTCTCCTCTTCCATACTGCTGCCTTCTGGGACAAGTACCAGTTCGTAACCATCGTGTGATTCGTTGGTGTACCATGAGGCTTTGGCACTGTGTGCCGTAATCTCTGAGATGGTCAAATGAGAAGGTGCCGGACAAAGAATCGGGTCGCCAATCAAGAAACGGATGTTGTTACGGTTGGTGCTTGTGCTGCCTGATGACAAATTGTTCACGTCGTACGGACTACTGTCGGTCTGTTTGTAGAGCGTCTTGCCTGTGGCGCTGTGTGCATTGAACGTGTAACTGCTTCCGCTCACGTATGAACCGGTGTTGTTCAACACGGCCACCACGATGTTGCTGCTTCCGTCATATTCAAAGGGAATGTTCAACGGAATGTTGATCCAGTTGTCACCACCGTTGTTGGTGAAGTCGAATACACCTTGGAAAACCGGCGTCATCTGGCTTACGGGAATCCAATCGGAAGAACTGGCGAATGAGTTTTTGCTGGTGTTTCCCATATAGATGACGATGTCTTTTTCTTGGCTGGAAGAGTAGATGTATTGGAAGGAGATGCAGTTGATGCTTCCGTTGATCTCACCGAGTTCCTCAGCCGTGTAAATTTGTTCCGTGAAAGAATAATTGTAGAAGGTGTTTATTGGAATGTTATAAACGCCGGTCGTTCCGTTGCCGACAATTGCGGTGTCCTGGCAGTTAGCACAGGGGTTTTCCGTCATGGTGACAGACACCGAAATAGGGTCAGACTCGCAACCATTTTCATATCCAGCGGTGACATCGTAAGTGTAAGAGCCTGTTTCTACAGTATCGATGTAGCTAGAACCGAGAGTGGTGGCAATCAGGTCGTTGTCACGGTAAATGTTGTACCCTGTTAATTGGTTGCTTGGATCTTGGAATATACCGGATATCAACCAGTTGTAGTTGGATAAAGAGGCAGAATTATAGGTGAGGGATTGCCATTCGAGTGTGTCAGAGTAGAATGTGAGAAGGTTGCCGTAATTGTCAATACCACCATTGCCGCTTGCTCCAAGCGGGTAACCTTCTGTGGTGTTGCAACGGATACCAATCCACAATTCTTGGGTGGGATCAACTTGTAAGGGAGTAGTCAAAAAAACAGTGTTGACTGCTGAAATGGTCAGCGTTTGGGTGACAATTTGGTCAACTAGCAGGGTGCCGGCATCATAAGTCGTGTCATCCACTTGGTAGCCGCCTTGCCAGATGAGAATGCTGTAGGTACAGCTTGATTGCGCCACATTCGGGTAGAAGGAGACAGATGTGAGAGACAAATCATTGAGATCGGTCAGATCCTCTGGGGCGAAACGGATGGCACCGATGAAGTCAGCAGCACCGTTAGTACCAATGCTTGCGCCAAAGGCACCCGCGTATGTCAACGTCACCACGTTGGTGTCCTCTGCAGGAGTCCAATTCAATTGAATGTTTTCCCATTCCGGCGCATGGAGTGTCGCATTCAGATTGGTGGGGGCGGGACAGAGACTCTGCGCCCTCACCGTCATTGTGAACAGCGTCATCGCCGTCAACAATAAAAATAGTAAAAGCTTTTTCATAAAATTTGATTTGATGAATAATAATTGTTTGTTATTAAATTGATTATTTTTTTTGCAAATAAGTCGGTAAAACTAATAAATCCAAATATGACTGGCGTTTTTTTTTATGAACAAGTTATCAACAGTCCGGTGTTTGTTATTTGGCTGAATATAAAAATTTTATCGTTATTGTTGTTATGATTTTAACAGTTTTTACACGATGGTTTTACATCTCTTAAAAAGATCTTTTTGGAAGAAAATTGGCATTTTAATGCCATTCTCATATCCTAGTCCTAAGTCTAAGTCTATGTCTAAGTCTAAGTCTATGTCTAAGTCTAAGTCTAAGTCAAACCAAAAAAGGCGCGGGATTGCCGCGCCTCTTGGTTCTTAAAACAAATCGGATTACTGTTTGACGAGTTTCAGATTCGTGACGCCGCTGTCGGTAAACACTTTGACGACATACACGCCAGCCGGCAACGTTGACACATCAATATCATTGTCAAAACTCTTTATCACCAAACGACCTCTCATATCCATAACATCCACATATTTCAACGACTCGCTCAGTCCCATAATACGGCTGATGTTCTTGGTCGGGTTTGGTGCGAGATAGAGGGAAATTCCTAGTTCGTGGTTTGCAACACCCACACTGGTGGTCAGATGCAGCGTCACCACGCTGTCGCATCCATTGGCTGCAGTGAATGTTTGAGTGTAGTCTCCTGAACCACAGTAAACCATACCATTCCATTCGTAGCAGCTGTCGGAAGTCTCGATGGTGAACTCTGAGGTGCCGGCATTGAGTACCGTCAAGGTCATCACCACCACACTGTCACAGCCGTTAACGGTCTGTAGCGAGGTGGCCTGTACACCGGCGGCGGTGAAGGTTACCCCGTTCCACTCGTAAGGCAGCTCGCTCGGACAGATGGTCCTTGTGTCTGTCACCATGAAGGTGGGGTTGATGTTGAGCACCATAGTGACAACGCTGTCACAGCCGTTGGCGGCAGTCAGCGTCACATTTTGGGTGCCGGCAGCAGTGAAGGTTACCTCGTTCCACTCGTAAGGCAGTTCACTCGGACATACATACCTGGTTTCGGTCGTGGTGTAACCACTGTTCGCCGTGACGGTCATGGTCAGTACACTGTCACAGCCGTTCACCGTCTGCAACGTGATGGATTGCGTGCCGCTCTCTGTGAAGGTCAGGCCGTTCCATACGTAAGGCAACTCACTCGGACAAAGGGCCACGGTTTCGTTTACGACGTAGGTTTCGTTTACCGTCAAGTACATTACCACCACACTGTCGCAGCCGTTCATGGTCTCAAGCGTGGCTATCTGCGCACCGGCGGTCGTGAAGGTGACCCCGTTCCATTCGTAAGGCAGCTCGCTCTGGCAAATGGTTCTGGAATCTGTCACCGTGTAGGTGGGGTTGATGTAAAGCAACATCGTGACCACACTATCGCAACCATAGGCGGAATTCAGCGTCACGGTCTGGAGACCGGCGGCGGTGAAGGTCACGCCGTTCCACTCGTAAGGAAGCTCGTTCGGACAGACGTATCTGGTTTCGGTCACGGCGTAAACATCGTTTACCGTCAGAGTCATCGTCACTATGCTGTCGCTTCCGTCCTCCGTCTGCAAGGTGACCGTCTGAGTGCCACCTTCTGTAAAGGTCACGCCGTTCCACTCGTAAGGAAGTAGGTTGGCACAGATGGTAGCCTCCTCGGTGGCTGTGTGGGCCGGTGTCACCGTCAGGTTTTTGATAATGGCGGCGGGTTGTTTGCCTAGACTTCCGTCATTCTTCCAAACGAAGACTAACAGTGCAGTGGAGCTTGCATCCGGGGTTGCATTTGGATTTGTCATTGTCGCTTGAACGTGGATGGTACTGTCAACCAAATTGAGGACGTATTGATAAGAAGCATTCGTGCCATAGTTGTTGGTGAAGAAATCGTATGCGTAGTCGGAGTAGCTGTTATGAGCGTATTCCGAAGAAGCCGGTGCCGTAGTGGAGGCGGGGAATTCCATTGTGGCAGGAGCAAGGAACATCTTCAGGTAGTCGTAGTTACTTTCACCGCCAACCATCACATCGTAGCTGATGGTGACGGTAGGACTCGTACCCACCGTGAACAACTTTTGGGCAGATATTACAGAAGTAGAGGTGATATTATAGCCTGGGGTGGTGCTATCGGTAGTCACGAACAGGGCGCTCTCGTTGTCAACCGAGCCCATTATCCAATAGTTGTCACAGCTTCCGTTGTTCAGGTGCCAAGCATCGTCGGGGTCAGAAAAATCTGTTGTGTAAGGCAGATTCACGGGCTCCATGGTTGTGGTGGCCGTATGCACACTGCTCCACGAACTGACATCAGAACCGCCACAAAGTGCGCGGACATAGAAGTCATAGGAGGTAAGGGTGCTCAATCCATTAATTTCAAACGGGTTAGTGTTGGCAGTGAGAATGGTGGTGGCATCCTCAGGATCGAATCCGGGAGCACCATAGACAATTTCCCAAATCGTGGCAGAGCCGATTTCCGTCCATTCCAGTTCAATGCTGGAGGAAGTGGCGCTGATCGCGTGTACATCTTCAGGAGTCGGACAGCTCACAACAGAGACTGATACATTGGAAATGATGGCGCCAGGCTGTGTGCCCATAGAGTAGTCGTTCTTCCATGCGAACACCACTTGTGCAGTAGAGTTGGCATCCGGGTTCTCGTTCGGATTCGGCATAACGGCATCGATATGCACCACGTTGCTGTCAGTCATGTTGAACTTATAAGCAATACTGGAAGAGCTTGAGGAAGCGTACATATAGTCCGAAAAATCAAAAGCGTATGCGGAATAGATGTTATAACCGTAGTCAGAGGCTGTCGGATTGGTGGTGGAAGCCGGATATTGTTCGGTTGCGGGAGCGAAGAAGAGTTTAAGGTAGTCGTAGGAACTTTCGCCGCCTACCATCACGTCAAAACTGATCCGGAACTGCGTGGCGTCTCCAACGGTAAACATTTTGGAGGCAGACACCACGCTGGTGCTAGTGATATTGTATCCAGGCGTAGTATCATTGCTGGTGATGAACAATGCGCTGGAAGAACTTTCCGGAAGAGTGCCCATCATCCAGTGGTTCGTGCAGGTGCCGTTGTTCAGCAGCCAGTTTTGGTCAGCATCTGCACTGAAGTCGGTTGTGTAGGGCAACCCGACAGGTGTCAAAGAGGTGGAGAAGGTGGTTGCCGCCGGCGAAGAAGTTCCTTCAATACCGCAGTCAGCCGTGACATAGACGGTATAGGAAGTGGCTGGCACCAGATTGGATATAGTGTAGAAGGTGTTCGTGGAGGTGACGATAGTGCCTTCACCAGGATTGAAGCCGGTCTCGCCGTATTCAATAGTGAAAGAGTCTGCATTGCTGGACCAGTTCACTGTGGCAGAGTTTATGCCAATGTAGGAAAGCGTCACGTCTTCAGGGGCGAGACAGCTCTCTAACGTGGTGAATTGAACGGTGTAGGTGGCATCCGGAATATCGTCAGGTGTAGCACAGTTGGTGATCACATACACATCGTAAGTGGTTTCAGCAGTAAGGTTAGACAGCGTTACCGTGTCGTTGTTGGTGATCTCGGTCATCCAAGGATCCTCTTGGGAGGCGTTTGCTGCCCTGTAATATACTGTCCAGGAGTTGTGGTCCGGGTCATTATCCGTAAAGCTGATGGTAGCATTATGCCCATCAATGTCAGAGGCAACAACACTGCTCTTCACAGGGGAAGGACAGTTGGGCGCATCGCATCTGGAGGTGAATGTGTAGGTGGAATAATTCGTCATACCGCTAATGAAGTAGATTTCTTCTCCGTAGGGGCTGACGAGTGAGAAACCGGCTTCGTAGTCGTAGCTGCCCGCATGCCAAACTAGCGAGGTGGGAAAATTGTTGCAGAGATTTACTGTCTCGGTGGCAGAACTTCCACTGGTTAAACCGAGCGTAGCCACCGTAACACCATTTTGTTGCACTTCCAAGGTGCCATTGTTCCAGCCGTCACCGTAGCTATCGTTGAGGTTAAAGGTGTAAGCGCACTGTTCAGACTCTTCACAGAGAGAAGTTACGGTCTGCATCGCTTTCCAATCACTGAATTCACCGTCACCACAGATAGATCTTATACGGACAGTGTAGTTTGTGAGAGCATCCAAATTTCCGATGCTATAAGGAGAAGCGGTAACGACTCCTGCGGAAATCCAGTTGGCGGTGTCAGAGCAATATTCCACTTCCCATGAGCTCTCGGCATTGCCGGCAACCCAGTTCAAGGTCAAGGACAGGGAGGTGATGTCGCTCAGATAGGCATTCGGGGCAATACAGGTGATAGTCTCGTCGCACTCGCCACCGAAAATGACATTGTTGCGGACGGCCACGGCCGTGCCGGAAGTGGGGGAAGCTGGCTCAAGCGGGTAGGCCGATGCGTCTTGGTAGAGGTAGCGTGCATAACTGGAAGGTGTGCTGTGTACATACCATCTGTTGCCGTTAACGAAACTGCCGGTGCTATCCACGAAAATCACCAACAGATTGTCGGTACCGTTGTAGCTGAACGGTGTGGTGAAATTAAAAGTGTTCCAGCCTGTAGTCAGGGTTTGCGGACCGGAGTAAACCAACTGCGCGTCTGCGGTACTGGCCCATACTGAATCGAGGTCGGTCGCAGTAGTGTGCGATAAGTAGATTTTGAAATTACGCTGGTGGGAAAGATTGGCCAGATTCAAGGAAATATAGTTGATAGCAGTGGGACCATTCAATTCTTCAGCAGTGAAGATCTGTTGGGAATAACCATATTTGTAGTAACTGTATGAGGGTAAGTAGTTGTTCGTGGAGGTGCCGTCGCCAATCGGGAGCTCGCCGCCTGCCAGACAGTGGGTGTTGAAGTTCATTGAAATGGCGGGGGCATCACCCTCAGCGCATACTGAAGTCACCGTCACCAGATAGGCGGTCATGGGCGTGAGACCAGAAAGCATGTATTGATTGTTTGAAACCGTTTCGGATGTCCAGTTCTCTTGGTCTGCTTCTGTGTAGGAAACCACATAACCGGAGGCACCTATCGTGGCAGATTCCCAAGTGACCATAGCGGATGTTCCTGTGATTTGGGATACGACTAGGTTGGTAGGGGCGGTGCAGGTCGGAATGGTGGTAAAGGTAACCGCATTGGACCAGTCAGAGAATTCATTGTCGTTACAAATCGTTCTGACATATATATTAAATGTAGTGCCAGCTTCTAGTCCGGTAAGGTTAACCAGAGTGCTGGAAATGGCAACAGGTGTCACATCGTCAGGGAGTTGTGTATCGGTACAAAGTGCGTATTCCCAAGCAGAATCGTCATCGGAAGCAGGGCTGAAAGAGAAATCAGCGGAATAAGGGGTGATATTGTTGATGACAACAGAGTTAGGCTTTACGCAATTGCTGCCGACGATGGTGAGATTGTCAATGGCGGCGGGAGGGTTGATCCCCATATTGCCGTCGTTTCTCCATAACAGATAGAGGCGTTGTACGCCGGAAAAGGTGGAAGGCAGGGTGACCGTATAATGAGTCCAGTCGGAAATGCCGGACAATGTTCCCAAAAGCGTGGCACCTGTAGGCGCATCGTAGGAAGTTTCTGAAACCTCTGCGGGATAACCGAGATAAATCTTCAGGTAGTCATAGTTGTTTTCTCCATATCCTCTGAAATCGAAAGCGAGGTGGTATTCGCTGTACTGAGCGAAATCAAGGTTACGATAAGCCCAAGATATGGAGGCGGTGTCGTTGGTGTATGCGTTGGTAGTACCGATGTCGTTCGACACATACAGGGCATATTCTCCTTCGTCAGTATTGTTGGCTGCTGTTCCGAAAACCCAATTGTTAGGGCCACCGCTTACTATCATCCAGTGTGCGTTCTCGTCAGCATTTTCAAAATCCACAGAGTAGGGCAGGGTGGCAACGTCAAGGGTATTGCCAATTAAAGTGATGATTTCGTCAGTAGCACCCGTGCTGGAAAGAGTGACAGTGCCGTTTTCAGTTCCTACAGCCGTGGAGGAATACTGTACATAGAGTGTCCCGCCGGTTGAAGGAAGGGTGGTGGTGGAATTGAAGGTGATGCCGTCAGTAGAAACCGCAAAAGGAGCTGTGGTGATGGCAGTGATGCTTGTTGTGAGATTTATTCCGTTTACGGTGACAGTGGCGGTGCTTTGTGCGCCTGCAATGGCGTTAATGCTCAAAGTGTTGGGCGAAACGGTAATAGAGGGAACGTCGGAGATTTCTATGTCGTCGATGTTCAGGTAATACTTGTCATAACAATTGAAATGGCGGAAGGCGATTCGAACTGTTTGACCGGTGTACTCGGAAAGGTTGAAGCTCTTCTGCTTCCAAGGGGTTGGCGTCTTAGCTCCGCTGTTATTGTCCAACGTTTCTTCGAAAAGAAGTGTGAAATCTGTAGTGTCTGTGCCCGTGGTGGAGATATACACCCCGTAATGTTCACCTGCCCACCTGTCATCTTGCGCGCAAACCCAGAAGGAGAGGGTGGCGTTGGTTGACAGATTCACGGCGGGTGTTATCAGCCAGTTGTCAGGATTCAAGGCACCAGCACCGTTAATGTAAGAGGCGGAGTAGATCATTCCGTTGCCTGTGTGTGCAGCTAACTGGGAAGAAGGTGTCCAGAAGTAGCCATCCCCGTCGTTGTCAATATTTTGCCAGCATGTGGTAAGGTCGTTCTCAAAACCTTCGAAGAATGGCAAAGTTTGGACTTCATCGCAGGAATAGACTTCCACCGTGTGGGTTGCGGTAGTCGAACCGACAGTATTGCTGACAGTGACACTTACAGTGTGGGTGCCAGCGGTTGTGAACGTGTAGGAAAGCGTGTCCGTGGTGGTGGAGACTGCGGTGCCGTCAACCGTCCAGGCGAAGGTTTCAGCCAACTGACTCTCTGCAATAAACTGGGCAGCTGTACCTGTTTGCACAAAGGCAGGCCCACTTATGGAGACAGTCGGAGCGGTTATCTGACCGATACTGAGATTGTCCACGTATAGGTAGTATGCGAAGTTGCCATAATAGTTGAAAGCTACATATTTTGTGCCGCTGGGCAGTACAAAGGAAGCTTGCGTCCAAGAGGTGGGTACCGTTTCAAAGTCATAGATGGAAATGAAACTGCTGATGTCGTCGTTCGTGGTGGAATACATCACTTTGAATTTATCATCAGTCCTATAGCCTCTGTAATAGAATTGCAATATGTAAGTTGTGTCGGTGTTCAAAGTCAGCTCAGGGGTGATGAGATACTGATTGTAGTCCATGGCGCTGATGTAACTGCTGAATCGGAAACAGTTGTCACCTTCGTATGCATTGTCAGAACTGTTGAAAATGCCGAAGAGGCCATCGTTGTTGTGATTCATACTGACCATAGTCCAGCAGTCGATGTCATTTTCAAAGCCTTCAAAGAGGGGAATGGTGGCGCTGCCGGAGCAGTCAACACTCTCACCTGTCAAAAACACCGTATCAGTGTAAGAGGAGGAGGCAATGGTGAGGATTTGGTCGTGAATGCCGACCGTCGTGGGAGAGTATCGCACATAAACTGTGTCATAAGAGACTATGGCAGGGTTGGCTGGAATGCTCAGAGAAGTGCTAAATGTTATGCCATCGGCAGATACTTCAAAAGGTGCTGTCGAGGTCACGGTGATGGCTTCGTTCACGTTGATGGTGGTCACCATAACTGCTTGAGTATAAGAGGAACTGTTCATGGGCACAGTGCCGAAATCAATAGACTGAGGGTCAACGGCTACGGAAGCTGATAGGCTGTTGGTGATGTTGAAGTCAGTGATATATAGTCTGTACATGTCAGGGTCTGAAATGCAATGGATGGCGATTTGATAAGCGCCGGTCAGACCGGACAGGTTGATGTATTGGGTCGTGTAAATCGTACTCGTAACATCAATGGCATCGGTCAGCGCAATGGTGTCAGTACCAAAGGCAAAGACTTGGAATCTTTCTGGATAGTTGGAACTATTTGCGCGATAATCGAAATAGCAGATTTCGTTGCCTGTGAGAGTGAATGTTGGGGAAATCAACCAGTCGTCAGCAGGGAAGAATGAATTGAAGGAGCAATAAACATTGCCGTCGTTATAGTTGAATGTATGACTGTCATTGTTGGCGTCAATGACCTGCCAACATTCGAACAGGTCTTCATCATCAAAGCTGTAGCTGTAGGGAATGGAGGTGTTGTCGCAGTCAAGGATTGTGTCGGTGGGAAACGTTTTGGTCTCAAAGCCCTCTGGCAAAAGATATTTGGCGTTAACGCCTAATGTCATTGTCAAAAAGACTACCAATAAAGTAAAAATCTTTTTCATTTTTTTGGGTTTTAGTATATGATTAATATTGATTGATTTTTAAATAAAAAATTCCACAAAATCGGTAACGAAATTAACAAATACAAGAAAAATCCAGCAAATTATTTATAAACAAGATATTAACAATTTTGCATTAGTTATTGTGTTGAAAATAAAAAAGTTATCTTCAATGGTTCAATTTTGTACACCATTTCCTGTGGTCAATCAATCAAAAAAAAAGTTTTTGTTTGGAAGAAAATCCATGTTGTTATGTATTCTCAATCATTAATATAGCTTGCATGTATGTTTGAAATTTGTGTACTTTTGCACCCCAAAATGAAAGAGTTATAAATATACCCAATATGCAAGAAACCAAACACATACGTCCCTCTTGGGACGAATACTTCATGGAAATCGCCGACACGGTGAGCAAACGCGCTACATGCGATCGCGGGCGCAGTGGCTGCGTGGTGGTCCGCGACCGTCAGATTTTGGTCACCGGTTATGTGGGCGCCCCCAAGGGACTGCCTCACTGCGACGAAGTGGGTCACCAGCTCAAGCAGACCGTCCATGAAGACGGCACTGTCACCCAGCACTGCGTTCGCACCGTCCACGCCGAACAGAACGCCATCTGCCAGGCTGCCAAGCTGGGCATCTCCCTTAACGGAGCTACCCTTTACTGCCGGATGACACCTTGCCGCACCTGCGCCATGCTCATCATCAACTGCGGCATCGTCCGCGTGGTCTGCGCCAACAAATACCACGCCGGCGCCGAATCCGAAGAGATGTTCCGCCAGGCCGGCGTCCAACTCGATTTCTTCTCCGATGAAGTCGTGAAATATGATAAACAATGAAGGGTGTAGGGGCGAATCATTATTCGCCCCTACATATCCCTAAACCTTAAATCTTAAATCAATATGTCAACATTCCTTTGGGAATCCATCGCTTTCGGCCCGATACACAGCAGGCGGTTGGGTCAGTCGTTAGGCATCAACCTCATGCCTGTCGATGAGAAAATCTGCACGTTCAACTGCCTCTATTGCGAGTGCGGCTGGACATTGGAAAAGAACCTCAATGCCCGTGATCCGTATCCTTTGGAAACGGTCATGGAGGCCATAGAACATAAACTGTCCGACTGTCGCGACCACGACACGCTCGTTGACAGCATCACCTTCTCCGGCAACGGCGAACCGACGCTTTATCCCTGGTTCGACCAGGTGATTGATAGGCTGTTAGTGCTTCGTGACAAATACTATCCCGACGCGGTGATCACCTGTCTGTCGAACGCCACGCAGCTCTTCCGTCCGGAGATCATCACCGCCCTACAGCGCATCGAAAACCCCATGCTGAAGCTGGATGCGGGCACGCAGGTCATGCTCGACACCATCAATGCTCCCATTGTGCCCGTCGATATTGAACAGGTCTCCGAGCAGTTGTGCAGTTTCAACGGCAACATTATCATCCAGACGATGTTCCTCAGCGGCGAACAGGAGGGTAGGGCGTTCGACAACTCCGTCGATCCTGAATGGTCGCAGTGGCTGGCGCGCATCCGCCGCATCCGCCCGAAACGCATCGTCATCTATTCCCTCGACCGCGAAACCCCGGCCATGCAGCTCCACAAATTCGACAAACCCTATCTGGACGGCATTGCGGAAAAACTTCGCGCGGAAGGATTTAATGCAGAAGCGTATTAATCAAAAATTTAACAATCATTTATTCAGATTATGCATCATGCATTATGAATTATGAATTGAAAAAATGTTATCTTTGCCGCCGTATTATAGAATAATTGTGCATTATGAAAAAATATTTAATTCCATTGTTATTAGTGGCTTTTCTGGTGACCGCTTTCACCTCCTGCAAGCCCGATGAAGAAATTTACAACCCTACCTGCAAAATCAGTAAAATCTGGTACCGCAGTGATGTGGGGAGTCCGAACGAGGTCTATGTGTATGACGATAAAGGTAGGCAATTGCAGCAGATTGTGGTAGATGACCTCTATTCTTTTGACTTCTCCTATAACAAGGATAAATCCATCAGTAAGATTGTGCATGTGGGCAAGAATTATACGGAGGAAGTTTCTTTCCAGAATACTGACCGTTTGGTGGACAAGATGACATACACCATGGATGGTGTGGTTCATTTGGAATATACCTTCCATCGCAATAACAATAAAAAGGACAAGGCCTTCGGTCGAATTGACTCCATTGAAGTGATGTATGACGGTGCTTTCTACGACCCATATTATGGTGATATTTCTAATAAAAATCTGAAACACCCTCTTTATGATAAAATAATTGGTGATTACGATGTGATCGCTAAAATTTTCGCAGCGAACCAAAGCAAAGATCTTACGTTGTTCTCTATGAAGCGTTTTACGTATGATCCGGGTGACAAAGAGAAATACGAAAACATTTCAAAATATGTGGAGGTGTTCCCTGTCACGCAAACGGTTGTCACCCACACTTACCAATATGATCTCGAATCCTTTAATCCCTTCTATGGCCTGCCTTTCGCCTATGCTGACATGGCTGGTTACACGCTGAACCTCAAAACGTTTGAACATGTGGAGACGGTGGTGGCTAACGAATCTTCCAAAGTGGAGGACATTACCTACAACTATTCAGGTGAGCACTTTATGAACGACAAACACTATCCGCGTCAATTCGTGGCTGTCTCTTCGGAAAACAACATCCCGATTCGAACTTACATTTTGTATAAGAAATAGTTTCCGGTGATAGGCATGAAATTTCACCAGGCGGGTAAGCTGATTATTTTTGTCAGCTTTGTTACCATTGCGCTGACATCCTTGTTCTATGTCCTGCTGTTGGCGCATCTGTGGTGGGTGAATGTCATATTCTTCACTATTATGCTCGTCTTGGGCGTGCTGATCGTGCGTTTTTTCCGTGTGCCCACACGTGTCATCAACAAAGTCGATAACGGGGTGCTTTCCCCCGCTGATGGAACCATCGTTTATGTGGGCACCGCTTTCGAACACGAGTATTTCAAGGATGAACGGCTGAAAGTCTCTGTTTTCATGTCCATCAACAACGTGCATGTGAACAGCTATCCCATTTCCGGTGAGATTTCCTACACGGCATACCATCCGGGGAAATATGCGCTGGCGAAGCTTCCGAAGTCTTCGGTTGACAACGAGCACAACACGATCGTTGTCCGCAATGAAGATACAGAGGTTCTTTTTCGCCAGATCGCGGGTTTTGTGGCGCGCCGCATCATCAGCTACCCCGAAATCGGCGACCATGTGGAACAAGGCGAGGAGGTCGGCATGATCAAGTTCGGCTCCCGCGTCGATGTTTTCCTCCCGAAAAACGCCTCCATAGCCGTCAGCAAAGGCGACAAGGTGGTCTCGAAGAAGACCGTGCTGGCGTATTTTTAATTCATAATTCATAATTCATAATTCATAATTAAGGGATGGTAGAGACACAATGCTTTGCATCTCTTATATTGTAAATCGATAATAACAATTCACTAAACATTAAAAATCAGCTTCAATAACCCATAACCATTAAAATGAAACTCTCCGTCATCATAGTAAACTACAACGTTTCGGCGTTTTTGGAGCAGGCGTTGTCGTCTGCGGTGAAGGCTTTGCGTGGTATAGACGGGGAGATATTCGTGGTGGACAACCACTCGGTCGATAACTCCGTGGCGATGGTGAAGGCGAAATTCCCGCAGGTGAAGCTGATTGAGAACTTGGAGAATGTCGGTTTCGCGAAGGCCAATAACCAAGCAATCCGCATCTCTACCGGAGAATACGTTCTGCTGCTCAATCCCGACACATTAGTAGAGGAAGACACGTTTGAGAAATGCATTCGTTTTATGGACGAGACCCTGGATTGCGGCGGTCTCGGCGTGAAGATGGTGGACGGTCAGGGACGTTTCCTGCCAGAGTCGAAACGCGGGATCCCTTATCCGAAATCCTCGTTCTACAAGCTCTTTGGCCTGTCGAAGCTTTTCCCGAAATCACAGAAGTTCGGTGCCTACCACGCGACTTACATCGGCGAGGACGAGACCCACGAAGTGGAAGTGCTCTCCGGCGCGTTCATGATGATGCGCAAGTCGGTGCTGGACAAGGTAGGACTCTTGGATGAGGACTATTTTATGTATGGTGAGGATATTGACCTGTCGTACAGGATATTAAAGGGCGGTTATAAGAACTACTATTTTCCGCAGACCCGCATTATCCACTACAAAGGGGAGAGTACCAAAAAGGGAAGTTTGAACTATGTTTATGTCTTTTACAAGGCGATGCAGATTTTTGCGAAGAAACACTTCTCAGCGAACAACGCCAAGGTCTTCAACATTGCCATTGACGCGGCGATATGGTTCCGTGCGGCATTGGCAGCGCTGAAGCGTATTGTCAGCCGCATCCTGCTTCCTTCGTTGGATTTCATCTTCATTTTTGCCGGTTTATTCGCGATTTCCAAATATTGGGAGCATACCGTATTGCTGCAACGCAATTCTTTTTTCTCCGATTTTTATTTCTATGCGGTGCTTCCCGGATATGCCTTGTTGTGGCTGATTTCCGTTTGGATTAGCGGCGGTTACCGGAAGCCCGTGAAGCGTACGCTGCTCAACCGGGGTATTGTGGCAGGTACGGTCGTTATCTTGTTGATTTACGCTCTGTTGCCCGAAACCATGCGCTTTTCCCGTGCTGTTGTCGTCATAGGTGCGGTATGGGCATTGTTCGCGGTGAACGCCCTGCGCTACCTGCTTTCCCGATGGAAGCTGATAGAGGTCGATAACCGACAGCTGAACCAACGCATTGCCATTGTGGGCGGGCTGCAAGAGACTGAGCGCGTGTTGGGCATGGTGCAGTCCATGAACGAACCCCGCGAGTTTATGGGACTGATTCTGACGGAACATCTTGACAATGAGAACCGAATGTATATAGGGAATCTCTGCGATCTTCCCGAATTGCTCACCATATACCGGATCAACGAGGTCATCTTTTGCGCCCGGGATATTCCCGCAGATCATATAATTGACTGGATGAACCGTCTGCAGGACACGCAGGTCGAGTTCAAGATCGCGCCCGAAGACAGTTCGTCGCTGATTGGCAGTAATTCCATTTTCACCACAGAAGATCTATATACGATCCCGTTACAGACGGTCTATCAGCAGCGAAATCGTCACATCAAACGCACTTTTGACATTGCGGCAGCCTTGATGCTGCTTGTTTTTCTGTGGCTAGACATTTGGTTCGTCAATCGTAAGGGTGGCTTTGTGCGTAATATTTTCACAGTGCTGAAAGGGAACAAAAGTTGGGTGGGATTGCACCCGAATGTTTCCTCCCCGGAGACCCCAACCATCGTCGGCGTGCTTCATCCAGCGGACGCTTATCCGAAAAATTCTTTCTCAGAAGAGATGATCTGCCGTTTGGAAGAGCTTTATGCCCGTAATTATCAGGTGCGCAACGACCTGACCATAGTGATAAAAGGATTCGGGAAGCTTGGGGAATAGCCGAGGATCGTTGATCCATGACGTTTTGATTTAATTTGTAGAGACGTTTCATGAAACGTCTCTACAAATGTCATCTTGAGTTGGTATATATTCATAAATTGTGTACTTTTGCCGCCTTATTTAAAAATCAGTAACCTATTGTGGAAAAGGACAAGAACGTTGAGGCAGAGGATGTTTTGATGGTCACGGGTGCGCGTGAGAACAACCTGAAAAATGTTTCGATTACCATTCCGCAGCAAAAACTGGTGGTCATCACCGGCTTGAGCGGCAGCGGCAAGTCGTCGCTTGCCTTTGACACCATCTATGCAGAGGGTCAGCGTCGCTATATGGAGACCTATTCCGCGTATGCCCGCCAGTTTATCGGCAACATGGAACACCCGGATGTAGATAAAATCTCCGGCCTCAACCCTGTGATTTCCATTGAACAGAAGACGGTGAACAAAAATCCGCGTTCCACCGTGGGTACTGTTACAGAAGTGTATGATTTCCTGAGGCTTCTCTATGCCCGTGTGGCAGACGCTTACTCCTACAACACCGAGGAGAAGATGGTTCACTATTCCGAGAAGGAGCTTATCGACCTGATTCTTACCCGTTACAAAGGTGAATCTGTCACACTTCTCGCCCCTGTGGTGAAACGCCGCAAGGGACACTATCGCGAACTTTTCGAAAACATCCGCAAGCAGGGGTTCACCCGTGTGCGGGTTGATGGTGTGTTGAAGCCGCTGATGATGGGAATGCAGGTGGATCGCTACAAAATCCACGACATAGAGCTCTCGGTCGATAACCTCACCGTGTCGGATTATTCTCAGAAACGTTTGGCCAACAGCGTTCAAATCGCGATGAAGTACGGCAAGGGCGCAATCATGATCCTCGACAATAATACCAAAGAGGTGAAGAACTACAGCAAGTTCCTGATGTGCCCCACCACGGGAATTTCCTATCCAGAGCCGGAACCTAACACGTTCTCGTTCAATTCACCATACGGTGCGTGCGAGTATTGCAACGGGTTGGGCAGCATTACCGAAATCGATATTGACAAGGTGATTCCCGACAAGAACAAATCCATCAAGGCTGGCGGTATTGCCATCCTTGGAGAATACAAGAACACGCTGTTGTTCAGGACATTGGAGGCTTTGGCGGAGAAATACGGTTTTTCGCTGTCCGACCCCATCAAAAAGTTGAACGAACAGCAGCTGAATGCGGTATTATACGGCACCACGGAAATCCTGCATGTGAAGCGCGAAGTGGCGGGTCTGTCGCCGATGCGCAAGACCTTCGAGGGTGTGGTTAATTTCTTGGGCAATCTTAACGAAGAGAGCATGCCGGCGTCGTTCAAGAAGTGGATTTCCCAGTTCGTGAACACCATCCCTTGTCCGCATTGCCATGGCGCTCGCCTGCGCACGGAGTCACTTCATTTCCGAATTGAGGATAAAAGCATTGCCGACCTTACCCACATGGACATGTCGGAGCTGCTGGACTGGTGCCGGAAGCTGCCTTCTCATCTGGATCCCGCCAAGAAGCATATCGCCACCGAAATCTTGCGAGAAATCACTTTCAGACTGGAGTTTCTGTGCGATGTGGGAGTACAGTATCTCTCGCTGGACCGTTCATCGGCATCGTTGTCGGGCGGTGAGGCACAGCGTATCCGTCTGGCTACGCAGATCAGCTCGCAGCTTGTGAATGTGATGTATATCCTCGACGAGCCAAGCATCGGGTTGCACCAGCGCGACAACCACTATCTTATCGAATCGTTGCGCCGTCTTCGTGACATGAGCAACTCGGTGATTGTGGTGGAGCATGACCGCGACATGATGAAAGCCGCCGATTACATTGTTGATGTAGGCCCTGCGGCGGGTGAATACGGCGGTGAGATTGTGGCTGCCGGTACTTATAAAGAAATTCTCAAAAGTGGTTCGTTGACAGCCGATTACCTCAAAGGAAAGAAGAAAATCAAACTTCCGAAGGCGCGTCGTTCTGGCAATGGCGAATGGCTGACCATCGTGGGCGCGACGGGTAACAACCTCAAAAATGTGACCGTTGAATTCCCTTTGGGTACGTTCATCTGCGTTACAGGCGTCTCCGGTAGTGGAAAATCCACACTGATTAACGAGACACTATATCCGATTCTGAATCAATATATCTATCGTTCCGAAAAGAAACCCTTACCTTACAAGGACGTGGTCGGGTTGGAACATATCAACAAAATCATCGACATCAACCAACAGCCCATTGGACGTACACCGCGTTCGAATCCGGCAACGTATGTGGGTGTATTTGAAGAGATCCGGAAGCTCTTCACCCAGATGCCAGAGTCCAAAATCCGCGGTTACAAGCCCGGACGGTTTTCCTTCAACGTGTCGGGCGGCCGTTGTGAGGAATGCAAAGGCGCAGGCTTGAAGACCATTGAGATGAACTTCCTGCCCGATGTGTATGTCACCTGCGACAAATGCGGCGGCAAACGCTACAACGACGAAACACTGGAGATTCGGTACAAGGGAAAGTCCATCAATGATGTGTTGGAGATGGACATTCACACAGCCATTGAGTTTTTTGAAAATATCCCGACCATCGTGCGCGAGTTGAAGACCATGGATGACGTGGGCTTGGGTTACCTGAAACTTGGTCAGCCCTCTACCACGCTTTCTGGTGGCGAGGCTCAACGCATCAAACTGGCAGCGGAACTGTCGAAAAAAGACACAGGCAATACCTTATATATATTAGACGAACCCACAACGGGTTTGCACTTCCAGGATATCGCCATTCTGCTGGATGTGCTGAACCGTTTGGTAGAAAAAGGCAATACCGTCATTGTGATTGAGCACAACATGGATGTCATCAAGATGGCGGACTGGATTATCGACATGGGTCCCGAGGGCGGTCGCAGCGGCGGTGAACTGGTGGTTTGCGGCACCCCGGAGGAGATCGTGCAGCAAGGGGTAGGGTTTACGGCAGAGTATCTCGCAAAAGAACTCAAGTGATAGTGCTATTAGCTTTTAGCTGTTGGCTCAATCAAATCCCAAATCCAAAGTCCAAAGTCCAGTGTCCCAAAAAAAAGTGTATCTTCGCGGCCGTTTTAAATTAATCACCAATAACTCTAAAAAAGTATGGAATCACAAGAACTTCTTCACCCGGAAAATTCTGAAATTCAGAACAATGAGGTGAACCCCGCAGCTTCTCAGGAAGCTCAAACCGTTAATGAGAATGCAACTCCCGCATCCGCAGTGGAACCTGAAATCGCGGAACCTGTTACGGAACCGCAACCCGAAACTTCCGCTGAGCAACCGCAGGAGATGCCGGTAGAACCCCAGAAGGAAGTGGCGGAGGAACCCGCACAAGAACCTGCTGCTGTAACAGAAGAGCCTGCGCAACCAGAGGAGACTCTGGAACAGGTGGAAGCCGAATATGCCGACTTCGACCTCGCCAAATGCGTGGATGAGCTGGAAAAGCTGGTCGTAGAGCGCAACTTCAACATCATCAAGCAGCGCGTGGGCGTGATTCGCGCCAAGGCCCTTGAGTTCCTTCGTGAACGCAGACGCGCCCGTCAAGCCGAATTTGAAGCTGCGAAAGCCGCTGCCGAAGCTGCCGCCGCAGAACTTCCCGAAGGTCAGGAGGCTCCCGCCATGCCCGAGTTCAACAATGAACCCGATGAACTGGAAAAACGCTTCAATACCGCCTTCCAGACCTACAAAGACAACAAGGCTGCCTTCATTGAGGAACTTGAGCAACAGAAAGTCAAGAACTTAGACATCAAAAACAATATAATCGAGGGACTGAAACGTCTCCTTGAAACGGAATCCAACCTCAAGGTCTTGAACGACCAGGTCAAGGAGTTTCAGGAACAGTGGAAGGCTACCGGTCCTGTCCCGCAATCCGAATCCACTAACCTCTGGCAGAATTACCATTTCTATATTGAGAAATTCTTCGATATTGTCCGCATGAACCGCGAAATGCGTATGCTGGACTACAAGAAGAACCTCGAAAGCAAACTGCAGATTTGTGAAAAGGCCGAATCTCTCTTGCTGAATGATTCTATCAACCAATCGTTCAATGAATTGCAGGAACTCCACCGTCAGTGGAAAGAAATCGGACCGGTTCCGGATGACAAGAAAGAGGAAATCTGGGAACGTTTCAAAACCGCTTCCGACCAAATCAACCAACGCCGTAGAGAACACTATGACAAGCTGTTCGCCGAAGAGCAGAACAACTACAACGCCAAGGTCGTGCTTTGCGAGCAGGCCGAAGAGTTGGTTGCCAAACCCGTTGAGCAGGTTTCTGAGTACAACGAGGTCAGCGACAAACTGAACGAGTTGTTCAGCCTGTGGAAAACGTTAGGACCCGCTCCCGCCAAGCTGAATGACGAGATCTGGATGCGTTTCAAATCCAATCTCGACAAATTCTTCCAGCAGAAGAAGGAGTATTTCCAGCAGATCAAGGACACGCAGATGCAGAATTACAATCAGAAGCTGAACTTGGCCATCCAGGCTGAGGGCATTGCCGACAGAACCGACTGGAAGCAAGCCACCGACGAGATTCTGGCACTGCAAACTGAATGGAAGAGCATCGGCGCTACTCCGCGCAAATACTCCGACCAAGTGTGGAAACGTTTCCGTGCCGCTTGTGACAAGTTCTTCGAGGCCAAGGCCAAGTTCTTTAACACCGTGCAAGGCGAAGAGAGCGAAAACCTTCAAAAGAAAGAGGAGCTTATCCAGAAGATTCTGGGTTATGAGTTCGGTGAGGACCGCAATGCCAACCTCGACGCTATGAAGGCTTACCAGAAAGAGTGGTTGGAGATCGGTTTCGTGCCGCGTGCTGACAAGGATCGCATCTACACCGAGTACCGCAACGCCATCAACAAACGTTTCGCGGAACTCAAGGTGAGTGCCGACGACATGCGCCACAATCGCTATCAGTCCCGCATCGACGACATCATGCGCAATCCCAACGCCGATAAGCTCATCGACAAGGAGAAAAACTTCCTTACCACCAAGCTGGCTCGTCTGAAAGACGATATCGTACTGTGGGAGAATAACTTGGGGTTCTTCTCCAACTCCAAAAACGCTGAAATCCTCACGGCCGAGTTCCGCAAGAAAATCGAGTCCGCCAAGAAGGAAGTCGCTGATCTGGAATACAAGATCAAGATGATGAACAACCCGAAAGCGGCCGATCAGGCAGAGGCACCCGCTACTGAGACTCCCGCCGCTGATGCTGAGTCCGCCGCCGAAACGGAAACTCCCGCCGAAGCGTAAATATAGCTATTAGCTGTTGGCCATTTGCTTTTGACAATAGCCAATAGCTAAAAGCCAAAAGCCCCAAAAAATGTTAAGAACCATCATCATTTTTTGTACACTACTTATTGTACCTGCTTTATCTGCGGTCGCCCAAACGGAGGCCGCAGATAAAATTTTAGGTACGTATTATATCTCGGACGACACCTCCGACGAGGATTGCAAGGTGAAAATCACCAAGGACAAGTCCGGCACCTACAGTGGCCGTATCATCTGGGTGAAGAATCCCTATTTCAAGGACGGCACCCCGAAGCGGGACATCAAGAATCCCGATCCGGCGAAACGGAACACTCCCGGCGACCAGATTCCGCTCATTTTCCATTTCAAGTATGATGCGAACAAGAAACAGTGGGTGGATGGCGAAATCTACGATCCTGTGCACGGCAAGACCTACAAGTGCAAGATGTGGTTCGAGAATGACAAAACCTTGCGTGTGCGCGGCTACATCGGTGTGCCCGCATTGGGCCGCACAATGACATGGAAGAAAATATCGTAGAGACGCGGCGCACCGCGCCTCTACACCACCTCCAATTCAATAACCCAAACCCATAACCAATAACCATTAAAAATGGAGAAACTCAATGTCCGAATCGACAAATGGCTGTGGATGGTGCGGTTGTACAAGACACGCTCCATCGCCACGGAGGCCTGCAACGCCGGGAAGGTGAAACTCAACGGCGAGAACGTGAAGCCATCGCGTGACGTGCGCGTGGGCGAAGTCTATGAGGTGCATATCGGTTCGCTGCACAAGACCGTGGAGGTGGTGGATGCGCCGAAGAGCAGGGTAGGGGCGCCGTTGGTGCCGCAATACTGCACCGACCTCACTCCTCAAGCCGAATACGACCGAATGAAGACTCTCAAGACGCAGGAGTTCCGCCCGCACGGCCTCGGCCGCCCAACCAAACGCGAACGCCGCCAACTCGATTTTATTAAAGAAAACTATTTCGAAAGTTAGTGGTCAGCAGTTATAATGGAAACGGAACGAACATCCGATTTAATTATCAATTATCCATTATCCATTAAGACAACAATGTCCATAATCCTAATCGCCTCCCTGCTCCCTGTCATCTTGCTGATGACCTACATCTACAAACGGGACACCTTCAACAAAGAACCGTGGCCGCTGTTGATGAAAGCTTTCCTTTTCGGCGTGTTGGCCGCTTTCATCGACATTCCTGTCGCAGGGTTGTTGCAGTTTCTTGTACCCAAAGTGTTCAGCTCTCCAGGTTGGGACGCCTTCCACACGGCATTTTTCGGCGCGGCTTTTCCAGAAGAATTCTGCAAGCTGCTGATGCTTTACCTTTGCATCTGGAAAAATCCCAATTTTGACGAATACTACGATGGTTTGGAGTATGCCGCGTTTGTGGGTCTTGGATTTGCCGGCATCGAGAACGTGCTGTACATTTTACAGGGCGGTTTGGGCTTGGCGGTCGGCCGCGGAATTTTTGCCGTCCCCGCTCACTTTTTCTTCGCCATCTTTATGGGATATTTTTTCTCGTTGGCCCGCTTCCGTTACCAAAACAAAAATCGTTACCTCTTCCTGGCCTACATTATTCCCGTTATCTTGCACGGCACGTATGATTTTCTGCTGATGTACGTCAATAACCTCAATGGCGACTCCGATACGGTGCAAGAAGTGAGTCCGTTGGCTGGCATCCTTTATGTTGGATTCCTGGTCTTTTTCTTCTTCGTGTGGCGTTTCGCTGTGCGGCGGGTGCGAAAGATGTCAGGACAGTAGAATGGTTATGGGTTATTGGTTATAGAAGCCGAAGGGGGTGCCTTTGGCTTTTTTTGTTGTTGGATTGTTGCAAATAGTTGATAGTCAAGTTGTAAACGTAGATTGGGCAACCGCTTCTTCAAAAATGAATTTTTCAATGTAACAAAATGAATGTGAAGTGCGACAATGCAAAAATGAGTGAGGAGAAGTTTATGGGATGGAATCATTTTAAAATCATCAAGCATTATGAAAAAGACATTCACATTTATGACGATGCTGTTATTGTCTGTGGCGGTTTCAGCGCAAATGGTCAGCATGACGTTTTCGGGACGTAATGCGGACAATAACCAGTATGTCAGGATTTATTCCGTGGTTGTTCAGAATCTGACGCGAGGCTGGACGGAGACTCTTTACTGGCCCGACACTGTGTTGACACTTGCGGAAGGGACAGGAATCCAGAACCGTTCCGATGTGAGCAGCCTCACTCTTTACCAAAACACGCCCAACCCATTCAGAGGTACGACATCAGTGAATTTGGACGTGACCGAGCCCGGTGATGTGACGTTGGCGATAACCGATATTACTGGACGTATTGTGGAATCATTTCAGAAAACGGCTCTCCAACCAGGCAATCACCAGATGCGAGTCATGTTGCCCGCGGCTGGCCTCTATTTTCTGACAGTCCGGCAGAATGGCCAGGCCTCCTCGATCAAGATGATCAGCAATGGCGGCGGAAGTGGCAGTGGCGTTGAATACATTGGGGCTTCCGATTGTCAGAATCCTTCATCTGCACAATTGCTGAAATCTGCATCCAAAGGGGTGATTCATCGGCCGTTCGCTCCCGGAGACCAGATGGAGTATAACGGCTATGCCTTCAACACTAACAACCAGCTGATATACAGCACAACGGTACAGCAGATGTTGGGAAGCGTCTCGCAAGCCATCACGTTGGAGTTTTCGGAAACGGACGTTATGGTTTTCCAGCCTTGTCCTGGAAACCCGACAGTGACCGATGTGGACGGCAACATCTATAATACCCTGCAACTTGGTCAGCAGTGTTGGATGCGGGAGAACCTGCGGGTTACGCACTATTCCGATGGAAGCCCCATCCCCAACGGTGGCACTGGAATAGACGGAATAAGCGCTCAGGAGCCGCGTTACTATGTGAATCCTTCTGTGGATGAAGCGCTGTATGGTTATCTCTACAACTGGCCGGCGGCGATGCATGGGGCGGCGAGCAGCAATGAGAATCCGAGTGGGGTGCAAGGTGCATGTCCTTCAGGGTGGCATTTGCCGAGCGATACAGAATGGTCGCAGCTGACGGAATATGTGAGCAGTCAGAGTGAATATTTCTGCAATGAAAAAAGCAGTTACATTGCCAAGGCGTTAGCTGCCAAATCAAGTTGGATAACGATTACTGACGAATGCGGACCGGGCAACAATCAAAGTACCAACAACGCTTCAGGCTTCGGCGCTATATCGGCCGGCTATTTCAATGGCGGCTTCGGCGCCGCCGGGTATAACGCCTTTTTTTGGGCTTCCACGGCACATGGATCAGGTAAAGCCTATAATCGGTTTTTTTACCACGGTGGTCCCGGAGTGTATAAGCTCGATGACGGCAACCGAGCTTATGGCTGGTCTGTCCGCTGTCTTCGCGACTGATTTAAGACTTGGGACTTCAGACTTGAGACTGTCTAAATAATGAAACGGGGTCGTTCAATCGAACAGCCCCGTTTCACTATTGCCTATTGCCTTTTGCCTTTTGCCTAAATATCACATCGCGTTCCGCATCGGCTGCATCAGCTCGGAAAGCATGTTCTTGGCACGCAAAATCTGAATCTTCACGTTGGAGAGCGTTAGCCCGAGACGTTCGGCAATTTCTTCGTAGGCAAGGTCTTCATAATAACGCAACTCAATAACTTTCCGGTATCTTTCGGGCAGCTCCGACACGGCGGCGCGGAGCAGCTGAAACCGTTGTTTGTCAATGACCTCGTCTTCCGGGGTGCGTTGGAGGTTGTCCTCGCTTTGGTCAACGATGGACGTTGTGTTGCTGGTATAAAGGTCTTCTTCGAAGTATTGCGGCATGTTGTTTTTCACACGAAGGAAGTCGATGCTGTTGTTCAGCGCAATGCGGTACAGCCACGTGGAGAAGGCGTATTGTGGGGTGTATTTGTCCAGATAGCGGAAGGCTTTGCCAAAGGTCATCAACGTCAAATCTTCGGCGTCGTCCTTGTTTTTCACCATCCGCATGAGCATGTAGTAGATGCTGTCGCGGTATAGCCGCATCAGCTCGGCGTATGCCTGTTGGTCGTTGTGATCCAGCGCCTTGCGCAGGAGAACGTAGTCGCGTTTCGCCTTTTCGGTCTGGCAGGTGTTAATCATTTCGCGATTTTTTTATGATTGATGATAGCCGAAAGCCAGTATAACGGATTCAACAGGGAAAATAGTATATCGTAGAGCAAAAAATAGGGGATGATTTGTTTTTCCTGCAATTTTTTTGCTGAAATACCCATGACGACATACATGCTGGCAATACGCAGCAAGGCGATGCCGAGGCTGATGTAGAGGATTGTCGGCTGATGCAGCGAAACAAGAATGGAGAGTACGAGAAAAACATAGAACAGGAGGTTTGTCAGCTCGTAGAAGCCTAACATAAGTCTGTTTTTCAGTGAATTGTATCTTCTTGTGAAGAACAGGCTGATTTTGTGGATGCGCCAGAAACGGTATTGCGGGGTGTGTTGGCGCACGGTGGTCGCGTTTGGCTCAAACTCTATGGCAGTGTTGTTCGGGGTTGAGGCGCGGTGGATGAAAATGTCCTCCTCGCCGTAAAGCAGGTGATTATACGAGATAAACCCTTTCTGGTTGTAGAACAGTTGGCGGACGAACGCCACGTTGTTGAGATCGCCTCGGTAAGTGCTGTGCATCAGCGCGTGCGAGAAATACTGCATGGCGTTGACCAAATTGTCGAAATGCAGGAAATGGCTGTACGGGCCTTTCTTTTTCTCAAAGGTGTTGTAACCCAGTACAATGCGGTGTTGGAACTGGAAATTCTGTGCTATCAGTGACAGCCATTGTTTGGAGGCTGGCTTGCAGTTCGGCGAGGTAAGCAGGATATGGTCGTAGGTGGCGCATTTGATACCCATGGAGATGGCCATTTTCTTGCCGCGACTTGTGGATACCGCCGTGCTTAAATCCACAATCTTAATGTTCGGATAACGTTCTTTATACTCTTTGATAGCAAGAAGGGAGTTCTCGTCTCGGGAACGGTCGTTGACGATGACGATTTCAAAAAAAGCATATTGTTGCTCAAGGAGATAGGGGAGAGTTTGCAATACTTGGGCGGCATCGTCGCGCACCACGATGACTACGGAAATCGGAATGTCACGGAAGCCTAATGCAGCCTTTTTCCGATAGAAGGCAAAACGTCCGTAGATGACATAGTAATAGACTAATTGAATGAGCGTTATGACACCAAATAGAATTAAAACAACCAGTGCTACTTGGGTGATATGCATTTTATGAAACGGTTTAGGTTAATAGTTTGGGTGCAAAAGTAAGCATTATTTCAATAAAAGATGTATTTTTGCCAAATAAAATATAAACATACTTACGAACATTTGAAGACTGCGACAATATGAAGTTCACACTCCAAAAGGAAGACGGCAAAAGCCACGCACGCGCTGGATTAATTGAAACTGCGCATGGCCAAATTGAAACCCCGATTTTTATGCCTGTGGGTACGTTGGGGGCTGTCAAGTCGTTGCATATCAGGGATTTGAAAAACGATGTGAAAGCCCAGATTATATTGGGCAATACCTATCATTTATATATGCGTCCTGGCATGGAGGTCCTGCGCGAAGCCGGCGGACTCCACAAGTTCAACGGTTGGGACCGTCCCATCCTCACCGACAGCGGCGGTTTCCAGGTTTTCTCTCTAAGCCATCGCCGCAAAATCGACCCGCAGGAGGGCGTCTGGTTCCAGTCGCACATCGACGGATCCCGGCACCTGTTCAGTCCGGAAAAGGTAATGGACCTCGAACGCACCATCGGTGCTGACATCATCATGGCCTTCGACGAGTGCACACCCTATCCCGCGGATTACAAGTACGCTAAGAACTCCATGGAGACTACCTACAAGTGGCTGAAGCGTTGCATTGCGCGTTTGGACGAGACCGAGCCGTACTACGGCTATGAGCAGACGCTGTTCCCGATTGTGCAGGGCAGCACCTACAAGGACCTGCGTGTGCAGTCGGCGGAGTATGTGGCGTCCACAAACTGCGACGGCAACGCCATAGGTGGTGTTTCTGTGGGTGAACCTACGGAGATGATGTACGAAATCACGGATGTTTGCTGTCAGGTGTTGCCGAAGGACAAACCTCGCTACCTGATGGGGGTGGGTACGCCCGCCAACATCGTCGAGTGCATCTCCCTCGGTGTGGATATGTTCGACTGCGTGATGCCGACCCGCAACGGCCGCAACGGCATGATTTTCACCTGGGAAGGTATGATGAACATGCGTAACGAAAAGTGGAAGAACGATTTCACTCCGTTGGATGCCAATAGCGACCTCTTTGCCGACCGCGAATACACCCGCGCCTATCTTCGCCACCTTTATGTCTCGGACGAGATCCTCGGACCGATGATCGGCAGCATCCACAACTTGCACTTCTATTTGGATTTAGTCACTACTGCCCGCCAGAAGATTCTCGACGGCACATTCGCAACGTGGAAGGACGAGGTGTTGCCAAAGATTTCGCGGAGGTTGTAACGATGAGGCGATGAGGCGATGAGACGATGAGGCGATGAGACGATGAGACGATGAGGCGATGAGACGATGAGGCGATGAGACGATGAGGCGATGAGGCGATGAGACGATGAGACGATGAGACGATGAGATAATTGATGGATTATTCAAAAACCGAAAATCGAAAAAAATGGAATACAGAATCGAAAAAGACACATTAGGTGAAATGCGCGTTGAGGCCGACAAACTTTGGGGTGCGCAGACGCAACGAGCTATGGAGAACTTCGAAATCGGGAAGAAGCACATGCCTATCGAGATTATTTACGGTATCGCGACGGCAAAGAAGGCGGCGGCCTGCGCCAACTTCGACTGCGGCGTGCTTCCCGAGGAAAAACGCGACCTGATTGTTCGTGTGGTCGATGAAATCACCGCCGGACAATGGGACGACCAGTTCCCGCTGCACATTTGGCAGACCGGTTCGGGTACACAGACCAACATGAACGTCAACGAGGTGATTGCCCACCGCGCGCAGCAGTTGCATGGCGGTCAACTCACCGACTACCCACTTTTCCTCTCGCCCAACGATGATGTCAACAAGTCTCAATCGACTAACGACATCTTCCCCACGGGCATGCGCATCGCCACCGCGAAGAGCATCATCACCCGCACACTGCCCGCCTTGGAGCGGATGATGGAAACTTATCGCGCAAAAGTCGCTGAATACGCTGATATCAAGAAGATCGGGCGCACCCACCTGATGGACGCCACCCCTTTGACATTGGGCGATGAACTGTCCGGCCACCTCTCGCAGCTGGAACACGGATATGAGGTCATCCAACAGAGTCTCAAGCACTTGATGGAACTCCCGATTGGAGGCACCGCTGTCGGCAACGGCATCAACACACCGGAGGATTACGACAAAATCGCATTGCAATATATCAACCAGTTCACGGGTTACGAGTTCAGCAACTGTCCGAACAAGTTCGAGGCGATGGCCACCCACGACTCGCTGTGCGAGATGTCGGGAGCGTTCAAACGGTTGGCTGTCTCATTGATGAAGATCGCCAACGATTTCCGTTTGCTGAATTCGGGTCCGCGCTGCGGTTTGGGCGAGGTGATTCTGCCCGCCAATGAACCCGGTTCCTCCATCATGCCCGGCAAGGTGAACCCCACACAGTGCGAGGCGCTGTCGCAGGTATGCTGCCAGGTCATCGGCAACGACGTGGCCATCACCACGGGCGCCATGCAGGGACATCTGCAGCTCAACGTCTTCATGCCGCTCATCGGTCGCAACCTGCTGCAGTCATCACGATTGCTCGCTGATGTCATCAACTCCTTCAACGATCACTGTCTCAAGGGGATAAAGCCCAACCTGGAGCGCATCTCCATGCATCTCCACAATTCGTTGATGTTAGTCACGAAGCTGAATCCGCACATCGGCTACTACAACGCCGCGAAGATTGCGCAGCACGCGCATGAGCACGGGCTTACGTTACGCGAGTCCGCATTGGAACTGGGGCTCGTGAGCGCGGAGGATTTCGATAATTGGATGAAATTGTAGAGACTTGAAATGTATTTTAACGATGTAGGGACGAATAATCATTCGCCCCTACATTTTTTTCATCGCCTCATCGTTTCATCGTTTCATCGTCTCATCGTCTCGTCGTCTCATCGCCTAATCGCCTAATCGTAGAACTTCCAATTCACCCCCACCTCGAAGTTCCTGCCCTGCATAGGATAGCTTGGTGTGGTGATGTAGTGGAAACTCAACATGCCGGCTAACAGGTTCCCGCCGCGTACGAAGAAAGAGATACGTTTCACGCGCAAGGCGAGATGGGCGTTGACATACAAATAGTTGCCTGTAATGATATATTCTTGGGCGTAGAATTGGTGCAGCAGGGGATTATATCCATCAGAATAGTATTTCGTGTTGTAGAACAAATCCACGCCCACTTGGATCAGCAGCCTCTTCTTAAAGATTCTGCCCGTGTATTCAGCACCCAATTTGCCCGCGAACAACGGAACGGCGATGACCTTGTTGGTGGCGTGTTGCAGAGCAAGTTGCGCGTCTAAGCAGAAATGCTTTGTACGGACCGGCGTATAGAACATCAGTTGGATCACTTGGAAGGGCTTTTTCATCTGTACTGGTTCGTAAGTGTTGTCAAGATAAACATAGCGTCCGGCATGGATGAAGTTGAAAGTAGCTTTATAGTTGAAAATCGTCCAAAAAGCACTTGCCTTGAAGAAATTCTGCTTTTTCCAGTCATGTCTCCAGTAATTGTTATTGCCCTGGTAGTCTCTGAGGAAATAATCAGGGGATAGGCGGCTGAAAACGGCCTCCACACCTATGTAGTGCCTTTGTTTCTTGTTGATCATGAAACGGAAGCCTGCTTTGGCCAAAGCATCGTTCTGTGTATATCCGAACAGGCTGTAGGAGAAAAGTCCGCTGATTTCCCAAACTTTGAACAATCGGATGGAGGTGCGTGCAAACAAGCCGAGGCTGTTGTCATGTGTCATTGGGTTGACGGCTTTCATGTATTCGTGCCGCAGACCACCGGCAATCCGGAAAAAATAAGATTGGTCTCCGACGGTGTCTGTCGGGCTGAAGTTGGACAGTTGCAAGGTGTTGGCAATGGAGAAGTATTGTATGGAGTCGTTGGTGGTGTCGGTATTTATGTAGTATCGGTTAAGATAAAACATGTTGTTCAGGTCATGATCAGTAAAGTGGCTTGACAGATGGTTGAAGTCAAAGGTATGACTGAGCGTTCCGAAATAGTGGTCTTTTTTGTCTTTGATGTTATAGTAGTTGGTGATCTGAAAGGCGTGAGTGTTGATGCGGGATAGACCGTTGCTGAACATCACAGGGAAACTGGTCAGGTCGTAGGTGATAGTGATAGTTGAATCCCGAGGGTCGCGGTCGGTGAAATCAGTGCTGTGCTGTAAACCTCCGTTTTCGGCGAATTTTCCGTGGTTGAAGATGTATGCCATCAGGAATCCGTATCGCTTGCGGGGCGTTTCGTATCGGAGGGTGGCGTCTAAAGAGAGTCTGTTGACCTCTTGGTGGATGAAATAGCCTTTGTCGCTTGTCGCGTCTAAATTGATGGCGAAATCGACCTGACGTATATGTTGGGCATGAGTCGCCGAAAATGCGTATGCATTGAGGAAGGTGTAGGTAAAGTTCAAATCTGTGTATGAAGGATGGACATCGTAAATCTTCAAATTCGTTATCTTTTTGAAATACAAAGGATATGGCAAGGTAATCATGGAGAAGCCGGAAGGCTCTTGGATATCGAAAATCATGGATTTGTGTGCTTGCCCGTTGATGCCGAGCGACTGATAGAGGTTGTCCATTTTCAGCAGAGGGTCGTATTCCGCTATGTGAATGAGGGCAGTGTCGATAGGATCGTAGCGCAGCGGGAGGAACTGTAGAGAAGGCCATATCGTATAGTGAGTGGGCATGTAGTCAGGGGAGATGGCCATGGCAGAGTCTATGTTGGTGTGACCATCCTGCTGTTCTTGGGCACGGACAGTTATCCCCGGGATGAGGAAAATACTTAACAGTAGTATGTATAATGCTGATTTACAGTTCATTTTAAGATAACACAAGACCTTTTTTTAGTGTTGCAAATGTATATAAATTACGAATATGCGCATACGAATGAAATTATCCCCGTAGAGACGTTTCATGAAACGTCTCTACAACCGCAAAGACAGGGAGAATGTGTGCAAATAAAGGAATCATCCGAAAATCTCCCAGAGTGTCAGCATTTTATAGACTAACGTGGCAGCGAGGACATCGGAAATCTTGCTGTCAGTTTGCGGACAAAGCTCCACTACATCGAATCCGACCACTTTCTTTTGACGGAACACCTTTTCCAGGAATTGCAGGGTGGGGTACCATTGCAGACCGCCGGGCAACGGGGTGCCGGTGGCGGGCAGTATCGATGGATCAAAGCCGTCCAAATCCACGGTAATATAGACGTTCTCGGAGAGTCGTTCTACTGCTTTTTCCATCCAATCTTCTTGATTGTGAATGAGATGGGCATAGAAGATGTTTTCAGGCACCACGCTGGGCAGTTCTTCGGAGCAGACGTTGCGGATTCCCACTTGCACCACGCGGGCATACTCCTGAGCGCGACGCATAACGCAGGCATGGTTGTAGATGGAGTCGTGGTAACTGTCGCGCAGGTCTGCGTGAGCGTCAATCTGTAGGACAGAAAGGTTGTCGAGTCTCTCCGCCATGGCTTGGATAGCACCGATTGACACGGAATGCTCGCCGCCCAGCAAGATGATACGCTTCCCTTCGTTCATAAAGTAGTTCACCCGATTATAGACGGATTTCACCATGGTTTCCGGTGTGCGAAAGTCGTAGTCGTGGTGGTCTGTATAGATTCCCGACAGCCATGCCTCGTATTGGTATTGTATGTCAAATAGTTCAAGACTGTCGGAGGCATCCAGTATGGCTTGCGGCCCTTTGTCAGCTCCTTTCACGAAGGTGCTGGTGCCGTCGTAAGGCACCCCCAGAATCACATAACGGGCACTATCCAACGCATAGAGCCGTTCGTCATCCATATCCAAAAAATGGGTCATTCTTTTTATCATAACAGGTTGAATATAAATTAAATAAATTTCCCGAATGCTATCATCGAAAATGCGGGTTTTTAGGTCGCAAAAATATAAATTACATCCATGTACAATTGTAGTAAATAAAATATTTTTTGTAAAAAAGGGTATGAAGAAAAGTGTATCTTTGCAAGCTTAAAATTTTGAGTAAAAACAAATAATAAATATTATGAAAAAATTTTTGTTATGGATGGTCTTTTTGACCGTTTGTCCTTTTGTATGGGCACAAAGTTTCCAAATTTCACAAAATTCGTATCAGAAAGTGTCGATTTCGTTCACTACAGGGGCACTTTCCGTTGATCACATTTCAGTTCCGGAAGGTGACTTCACGGCGATTTCTTTACCGGATTATGGCTATTCCTATGTTCCCGGTGCACCGCAGCTCCCGCAGTTGTGCAAGCTGCTGCAGGTGCCTGTATGCGAATCGATAGTCGCCACGGTGGTTGACGCGCAGTACCGCGACTATGATGCTGCGGAGTTGGGCGTTTCTTATCCTGTGTTCCCGACGCAAATATCCGCCGCGAAAAACGGAGAAGTTCCCCCGTTCGCTTTCGATCAGACCATTTACAGCACGGATGCTTTCTATGCGTTGCCGTTGGTGCAAGCTGAGATTGCCGGTGTGAAGCGCGATGTGGCCCTGGCCAACGTATATGTGTCGCCGGTGCAATATAACCCAGTGACCCGCAAGTTCAGAATCTACAGTCGTTTTGACGTGGAATTCACTTTCGTTAATGCAGATATGGCTGCCACTATGGCGTTGCAGAAATACTCTTCCCCGATGTTCTCCTTGAACCAAGATATGGTCATCAACAAGATGCAGACGGAACGTTCAGAATTTCAAGGAACACCGATCAAGTATTTGATAATAGGCAACTCCATGTTCGAGTCCAACGAGGATTTGGCTGATTTTGTGGCTTGGAAACGTCGTTTGGGTTATCTCGTTGAGGTGGCCTTCACCAGCGATGCCAATGTGGGTACGACTACTACGTCGATCAAGAGTTTCATCCAGAATAAATATGACAATGCCACTGCCGAGGATCCCGCCCCCACGTTTATTCTTCTCCTTGGTGACCGTGAGCAGCTTCCTGCTTTCACAGGACAGTCCGATAATTCACATATTACAGACCTTTACTATGCCACTCTTAATGGCAACGATTTCCTGCCGGATTGTTACTATGGCCGTTTGTCAGCCACCAACAACCAGCAGCTCTCCAACCAGATCGAGAAAATCCTGATGTACGAACAGTATTCCATGCCGGATCCTTCATATCTCGGCAACGCAGTGTTGATAGCCGGCACGGATTCTTATTGGGCTCCCACACATGCCAACGGTCAGGTGAACTATATTAACAGCAATTACATCAATGTTGATAACCCTCGTTACACCAATGTGATGAAGCATCTGTACGATTGCTCCTCGCAGGCCGCCCAAATCCGTTCCGAGGTAAGTGCAGGCTCCGGCTGGACAAATTACACGGCTCATGGCGGTGAGACCAGCTGGGCGGATCCGGAGTTCACCGTGTCACAAGTGTATCAGTTGCAGAACACCGACAAATATGGCCTGATGATCGGCAACTGCTGCCAGTCTGGTAATTTCAAAACGTCCGAGTGCTTTGGAGAGGCCTTGTTACGTGCTGAGAAAAAAGGCGCTATGGGTTACATTGGCGCCTCCAATAACACCTACTGGGGTGAGGATTTCTACTGGGCAGTCGGCTATCGTAGAAATATCAATGCCAACCCCGCTTACATGGCGAATGCATTGGGCATGTACGACAAGGTTTTCCACACGCATGACGAGGATTACAGCGTTTGGGTGTCCACCATCGGGGGCATCATAACGGGCGGTAACATGGCAATACAGACTTCATCTTCCGATGCAAAGCAATATTATTGGGAGATTTACCACTGCTTCGGTGATCCTTCTGTTCGCGCCTATTTAGGAATACCCTCAACTATGCCGGTAGAAGCCAGCACGGTGATTACCACCAATAGCACCAGCTATGAGGTGCAAGCAGTCCCTTACGCTTACGTGGCTCTCACTCGCGATGGAAATATGCTTTTTTCTGCATTTGCAGATGCTTCGGGTGTTGTTACCTTTAGTCTCTCGTCCTCTCTCGATCCGGGAGAGTTAGAACTCGTGGTGCTGGCACAGAATTACATCCCTTATCTCCAGAATGTTCAAGTTGTCACGCCAAACGGGCCCTATGTGATCCCCACTACGGTGGAAGTGGCCGAAAACACTGTTTTTGCCGAAGGTGCTACGGTTCGCATGAACCTATCACTCTCCAATGTGGGAGTCTCCAACGCCTCTCAGGTATATGCCACTCTCACTCCTGCAAGTTCGATAACTATGCTGCAGGATTCCATTTTTGTGGGTAATATTGCTGCGAATGCCACTGAGAATCGCAATAACGCTTTCTCGTTTGTGATGCCGGCTGCAGAGGATTATCTGAACCTACCGTTCACCCTTTTCGTTCATTGGCAAGATACTGCCCTTACTCGTAACGTCAATGTTCGCGTGAAATTGCCGAAGGTCACTATGGAGGAATATACCACCACGGTCAACAATTTGCCGGTGCAGAATTATTTTTCGGGCGATGACGTGTTGTTCACATTTAAAAACAAAAATAGAGGTCATGCCGAGGTCTCTTCCGGTTCCGTTGATTTGACCTGCAACTATTCTGGCGTGACGGTGGTTAGCGATATCTCCTCTATCAGTGGACTTGTCCCTAATGCTGTCTCGGAGGTCTCTTTCCATGTAGAGATTTCGGATACGGTGCCCTTGAGATCCATTGTCCCCTTGTATTACCACATTTATTACGATAATGTCCATCAGATTGACACCATATATATGTCTGTGGGTGGCGATTTTGAAGGTTTTGAAAGCGGGGAAGCCTCCTTGCTTAACTGGACGATGAACAACTATCAGTGGATAATCTCGGCGGAGTCGTATTCCGGGAACTATTCAGCCCGCTCGGCTCAAAGCCTGCCGAATAATGCCAAGTCACAAATGTCCATCTCCTTTTCTAACTCCTCAAATGCTCCACTGTCCTATTACAGGAAGGTGAGTTCCGAAGCCAACTATGATAAATTCATCCTTTACGTGGATGGGGCTCAGGAAGACGCAGCTGATGGTAATGTGCCATGGACCTATTTCACTAAGGAGATTCCCGCTGGAACGCATACGTTGAAATTCTCCTACGAGAAGGATGGTTCACAAGTTTCTGGCAGCGACTGTGCCTGGATAGACAATGTGACCCTTCCTTACGTGGGTATTATGGTGATAGAGGATTTGACGGACACTACTCATGTTGGTGTGCAATCTTATGCGAAGGTTCGTGCGAGTGTGTATCCCAACCCGACAAGCGAATGGGTTAACGTGGAAAGCGAGATGCCTGTGCAGAAGGTTGTCCTTTACGATTTGAATGGTCGATTGGTGAAGGCTATCAATCTTAATGATGCCAATCGTTATCAGTTGAGCATGAACGATGTTCCGTCTGGTTTCTACATGCTGCAAATCACGTTCGAGAACAAACAGACTCAGAACCTTAAGATCATCAAGAGATAATGGCGAATACAGCTGAACAATACGAAGAGGTGATTGCTTATTGTCGGGAGATTTTCTGCAATAAGGCGATTGATTACGGCACGGCGTGGAGGATTCTGCGCCTGCCGTCGCTTACAGACCAGATTTACATCAAGGCCAACCGCATCCGTAGCATCCAAGAGAAAGGTGAGGCGAAAGTTGCGGAAGGCATCATCCCCGAATTTGTGGGTATCGTGAACTACTCTGTGATGGCCCTCATTCAGCTCGAAATCGGGGTCGCCAACTCGCAGGAGGAGATTGTTCTCCCCCCCGAAAAGACCCGCGAACTGTACGATCGCTACATCCATGCCGCCAAGGACTTGATGATGAGCAAAAACCACGACTATGACGAGGCGTGGCGACAGATGCGCATCAGTTCCATCACCGACATTATCCTCATGAAAATCTACCGCACCAAGTCCATTGAAGACCATCAGGGCAACACCCTCGTCTCCGAAGGTCTTGACGCCAACTACTACGACATGATCAACTATGCGATGTTCTGTCTTATCCGGCTCGTAATTGAAAAAGAACAAAGCAACGATTAATTTTTCATCGTTAATTGTACCTTATATATTGTAAATTGAACAAAATATGACAAATAAAGAACCCGTTTGGTTAAAAATAATCCGCATCCTGTTAGGATGTCTGTTTCTGTTCTCCAGTTTCACGAAGGCCATTGATCCGGTGGGCTTCGGGGTGACGATGAACGACTACTTCGTTTCCTTCCACATGGGCTTCCTGCACCCGTTGGCTTTGTTTGCGGCTGTGGTGGCCATCACCTGTGAGTTCGTGTTAGGCTGTATGCTTCTGTTCCGTGTTAAGGTGCAGTGGGCGGCATGGGGCTATCTCATCTTCATGACCTTCTTCTTCTTCCTGACGTTGTGGCTGGCTATTGCCGAATATCTCGAAGTGAAGGGCATCCACTACTTTGGTGTGGTGAAAGACTGCGGTTGTTTCGGTGATGTGATTGAGATGTCCAATAAGGCCACCTTCCTTAAGAATGTGGTTTTCATCATCCCCACGCTTATCGTGTTTTTCAATCGCAAGAAAATCAGCGATTGCCGTCTGACGGAGTTGGCCCAGTGGCTTTGTGTAGGATTGTTCGCCCTCATAGCTGTCTGCTTCCAGCTGTACGTCATCCGTCATCTGCCGTTCATTGGTAATAGCGACTGGAATAAGGGCAAGGATGTCTCTGTGTTTGTCTCTCAACCCGCGCAGAAAGAGGTGGTGTTCGTTTATCGCAACACGGAGACGGGTGAGGATGTTACGCTGACCCAGGACGAGCTGATGAATCAGGAGGATGATTTCTACGAGAAAAACGAGTATGTCTCCCGCGAGGACAAGATTCTCAAGGAGGCGGTGAAGGCCAAAATAGACGGTTTCAACATGTTGGACGAGAACGGTGCCGACCACGCACCCGACTATTTCGCCACCGACCGCGACGGGGATGTGTATATATTGTATGTCCATGACTTAAACGAAGCCAATGCGAAAGGAATGCAAAAAGCCATCACTCTCGCAAAATCTTGTGAGAAAGAGGGCATTGACTTTGTAGCCATTACAAACTCTTCGGAAGAAGAAATCGCCAAGTTTGTCGAGAAGTATGGGGTTGACTTTCCTGTCTATTACAATCCAATAGATCCGGTTCATGGTCCGTTCATGGTGCGCGACGCCATGCGTTCCAACCCGGGCATTATGCTCCTCAACAAAGGAATTGTCGTAGATAAGTGGGCTTGGCGCGATTTCCCGAAATCAGCTATTAGCCATTAGCTATTAGCTTTTGGCAATAGAACGGCCTAAATGCCAGAATAAGTCAGAATGTTATATATTAAGCAATTAGTAACAACCATCACACAACAATTGCAGCCGCTTTACGATAAACGTGAAGCGGCTGCAATTGCGAATCTGTATGTGCAGACCAAATTCGGGATGCAGCGTTATGAGTTGGCGTTGCGGGGTCAGGAGCAAGTAGAGGATGTTAAAATTATTGAGATAGAACGCGATGTGGAGAAGTTGATGCAAGGTTGTCCGGTACAGTATGTGCTGGGAGAGACGGAGTTCTATGGATTACTGATTAAGGTGAATCCTGCAGTGTTGATTCCTCGGCAGGAAACGGAGGAACTGGTGCAAATGCTGGAGGCACAGTGTAAAGGGAAAAGAGTGAAAATCTGGGATGTCGGCACGGGCAGCGGTTGCATCGCCGTTACGTTGGCGAAAATGTTGCCTGATGCGGATGTCTTCGCCACGGATGTCTCCGAGGATGCGTTACAACTGGCCCGCAGGAACGCCGAACTTAACAGTGTGGAGGTGACCTTCGCCCGCCATGACATGCGCGACACGGAGCATCTGCCTTTCGATGGTGCGCGTTTTGACGTTATTGTCAGTAATCCGCCGTACATTCCCGCCTCAGACCGCAATTCGATGCATTGCAATGTCACGGATTTCGAGCCGTCATTGGCTCTTTTTGTCCCTGATGATGATAAGCTATGGTGCTATGAGGCTCTCGCCCAATTGGGACACCATGTGCTGAACGCTGAAGGCCGTGTCTATGTGGAAACCTACCACGACTTTCATGAAGAGATAAAGGAAATATTCCGACAACATGGAATGCAGGAAATCCAATCTGTAAAAGATTTGAACGGGTATCCCCGTTTCATTTCCGCCAAGTTCCAAAACTGCTAATGGCTATCTGCTAATTTCTAACAAATCAGAACTCCACCATGAACTTCACGTTGATTAATCGTCCCGTGAGGTAGGTGGGAATCGGGCGCTGGAAATTGTAGATATCGGTGACCCACATGTAGGATGAAACGTTGTTGACGCCTAACAAGTTGAAAATTTCCACGTAAATGCCGGCGTTGCGGATGCTACGCACGAAAGCGGACTTGTGCTTCATGCGGTCGCGGCTCTGCTCTAAAATCATGAATGAAAGCCCTAAATCGACACGGCGGTACCACGTGGTGCGGAACTTGCGCATAGCAGGCTCCGCTTTCGGCGGTCCGTAAGGCAAACCGCTGGCGAAGACGAAGTTCAGATGCACTCGGAACTGCGGGAAACTCGGGATGTGGTCCTGGAAGAAGAGGTTGAAGGAGACGCGCTGGTCTGTCGGACGCGGGATATAGCCCACTTCCACTGTGTTTCCGGTTGCATCGGTGGTGTAGTCTCCAAGTACGTCTTCCATAGTCTTCATGATGGAGACGGCAAACCACGACTCCAGCCCGCGCACAAACTCGCCGCTAATACGCAGGTCAATCCCCGTAGCATAACCTTTCGCGTTGTTATCGCCGTTGTAGATGATCTGCACGTTGTTGACATTGTAGGTGATCAGCCGGTCAAGGTATTTGTAATAGGCTTCTGCTGTGAACTTGAACGGCCTCCGCCACAGATTGAATCGGTATTCGCTTCCGGCCACCACTTGGGCGGAACGTTGCGAACGGATGTTAGGGTTAAGCGTGCCGTCGGGGTAGCGCATTTCACGGTAAAATGCCGGTTGATAGTATAATCCCGTGCGTAGGCTGAACTGCCAGTCCTGTTTCCAGCGTGGCTTGTAGAGAAACGCCAAACGCGGTGACACGGTGAATTCTTTCGTGTTATAGGTCCAAAAGTGGTAGCGCAAACCTCCGGTGAGCGTGAAACGGTTCATACTGTCGCCGTCAATTTTCCAGGTATCTTGTATATATCCCGTAAAACGCCAAGTGTTCAGCGTGTTGTTCGCCATCAAGTAGTTGTTTTCTCCAAAGTCAAGCAGTCGGGCGGAGTCGCCAGCCACAACGATTTCGCCAGGCATGGTAGGAATCATCGGCAGGGTATAGCCGGATGAGTCGATCATCGTCCACTCCTTAATATGGTCGCGGATGTACTCGTTCTGAGCCTTCACACCCCATTCGAGGGTGTTGTGGTGAGGCAGATGATGAACGCCTTGCAAGTCGGCGGCACTCACCACCGAGGTCAGATGGTTGCGGGCGTGTTCCAGATAGCTGCCGTAGCCCAACATGTCACCAATCTCCACTGTGCCGTCGCCGCCAAGACGGATGTCATTGAGCCAATACTGCGCCAGGATATCGTAGGTCTCACTCTCCTTGGCATAATACGAGGAGAGGATCATGCGTATGATGTTGTTCTGGTTCGGCTGGTATCGGAACGTGAGACCACCCAAATAGTTTTGGTAACGGTCCACCTCCTGACCTTCGTAGAAAGCTCGCAGTTTCATCGATTTATCGATGGTGCCGAAATTCTTGTTCACGCTGTCGGGCTGGAATAGATAGTAGTTGTGCGAAATGTTGCCGAGCAGACTGATGGTGAATTTCGGGTTCGGCTTCCAGTTGAGCAGGAACTGAGTGTCGAAAAAGCGGGGTTTATAGTTGCCTTTGGTGTCCAGCGATTTCAGAAGGTAAGCGTTCGATTTGAAGCGTAATCCGATGAGAAAGGAGAATTTGTCCGTTTTGCCCTCTGCATAGGCAGTTGCACCTAATAGACTGGCGGAAACAGACCCGCCGAAGCGTGTGGGCTCTTTGTAGGTGACATCCAATACGGAAGACATTTTGTCACCGTATTTCGCATCAAAACCGCCAGCTGAGAACATCACATTGCCCGTCAAATCGCTGTTGATGAAAGAGAGACCCTCTTGCTGGGCGTTGCGCACGAGGAATGGACGGTAAATCTGGATGCCGTTCACAAAAACAAGGTTCTCATCGAAGTTACCACCGCGCACGTTATACTGCGAGCTCAGCTCGTTGCTCGACGATGTGCCGGGCAGCATCTTGATGAGCGATTCCATTCCGCCGGTGGGCGAGGGGAGCTGGAAGGTGAGTTTAGGGTTCACCTGTATGTAGCCCAGAGAGCTCTTTTCACCTTTGATAACGACCTCCTCCATGATGTCGCCCGTGATATGCAGACTCACGTCAATGGTCACGGTTTCCTTCGGCTTCAGATGGAAGGGCAGCAGCGTGTCTTGGCAGCATAAAGATTGGAAATGAAGCTTGATGTCCCGGTTTGCAGGAACAGAAATACTGAACTGTCCGTGCACGTTGCTGATGGTCTGCTGGTCGAAGTCCGTGCCCCGGATGACGGCATTTTCAATCGGATCGCCAGTGTCATCGCGAATAACGCCCTTTACGACAGCATTTTGTGAAAAACAAGATGCTGCACAAATAAGCAGTAGGATGGTCAGTAGTACGACCTGTCTCAAATTTTCAAACATAGATACATATTACGTATATATGTCTTATTTATTGTTTGTTTTTACAAAAAAAAACTGCTGTGTGGAAACAGCAGTCCTTTTTTCTCGTCATTCGTAAAAAGATTATAAGATACCTTTTTCGCTGGCTTCAATCAAACATTGATAGATGCCTTTCTTGTTGATGTTGCGCATACCATGTGCGGAAACCTTGAGGTAAATCCACTCGTCCAGTTCAGGAACATAGAACTTTTTGGTATGCAGATTGGGGTTGAATTTCCGTTTCGTTTTGATGTTAGAGTGAGAAACATTGTTACCCACAATCGCTTTTTTCCCAGTAATTTCGCAAACTCTTGACATTGTTATCTTCTTTTAATTGTTATACTTGCACTTGAAATTTTCGAGCGGCAAAAATACACTTTTTTTTGATATAAACAAGTTTAAAAATTCCGTTTTTTTATCATAAATTTCCATTCATACACCCATTATGCACCAAGGCTTTCTGAGTCGATTACAAGTGTATAGCCAACAGCTCATAGTCATATTACTCCACCGACACCGACTTCGCCAGATTTCTCGGCTTATCCACATCGCAGTCGCGGATCACAGCTACATGGTAGGCCAACAATTGCAACGGCACGGATGCTACCAACGGGGTGAGTAGCTCTTCGGTTTTAGGTATTTCGATACAGAATTTCGACATTTTCTTGACATCCACGTCACCTTCCGTCACCACGGAGATGATGGTGCCCTTGCGCGCGATGATTTCCTGCACGTTACTGACCACTTTGTCGTAAGTTTCCTGTTCGGTGGCGATGACGATGACAGGCATCGTGGTATCCACTAATGCGATGGGACCGTGTTTGATTTCTGCTGCTGGATACCCTTCTGCGTGGATATAGGAGATTTCCTTCAGTTTGAGGGCACCTTCCAAGGCCACAGGATAGTTCACGCCGCGTCCGAGGAACAAAGCGTTGGGTTTTGTGGCCACATATTGTGCAATACGCTGGATGTGCTGCTCCTGTTCCAAAACCTGGCTGATCTTGTCTGGAATGGATTCCAGATCGTTAATCAGCTGGTGGTATTTGGATTTGGAGATAGTTCCCTTTTTGCTGGCCAAACTCAAGGCCATAAGTGCCAGCACCGTCACTTGTGCAGTGAAGGCCTTGGTGGACGCCACGCCGATTTCAGGACCTGCGTGGGTGTAAGAACCGGCCATGGTTTCACGAGCCAATGTGGAACCCACCACATTGCAGATGCCGATGACCGTGGCACCATGCTTTTTGCCGATTTCCACGGCAGCCAACGTGTCAGCGGTCTCACCCGATTGCGAGATGGCAATCAGCACGTCTTCCTCGTTGATGATGGGGTTACGATAACGGAACTCGGAAGCATATTCAACTTCCACGGGTATGCGCACAAGACTCTCGAAAATATACTCCGCAACCAGGCCCGCATGCCACGATGTGCCGCATGCCACGATGATGAAACGCTTGGCGTTCAGCATCTTCTGCTCATATTCGATGATGCCGCCGAGAGAGACCACGTCTTTTTTGAGGTTGATGCGGCCGCGCATACTGTCACGTACGGCTTTGGGTTGCTCAAAAATCTCCTTCAGCATGAAGGTGTCAAAACCGCCTTTTTCCAATTGTTCCAATGTAAGCTCCAACTTATGGAAAGAGGGGCGTTTGAGCAGATGTTTTTGGTCATTGATGTTCTTGATTTTGATAGGTTGCCCCAATTCCAGCACCCCCACATCGCCATCATCCAAATAGACTACGTCCTGAGTGAATTCTACAATGGGGGCTCCGTCAGAGGCCACAAAGAATTCGTTGCCATCCATACCAATCAATAACGGGCTTCCCTTTTTTGCAACAATGAGCCGGTCGGGACGATCCACGGAAAGGATAGCCAGGGCGTATGTGCCTTCCACCATACTCAAAGCCAACATCACGGCATCGGGTAACTCTAAATTCTCATTCGTTTGAACGTCTTTGATCAGATGGACCAGTACTTCAGTGTCTGTTTCGCTCTTGAAAACATAACCATTGGATATAAGTCCTTTTTTGAGACTGAGGTAATTCTCAATAATGCCATTGTGAATCAGGGCCAAGGAGCCGTCTTCGGAAGTATGTGGATGTGCGTTCTCCTCATTCGGTTCGCCGTGGGTGGCCCAACGGGTATGGGCGATTCCCGCGCAACCATGTGTGTCTTTAGTGGCACAATAGTTGTCCAATTCGTCCACACGTCCCTTTTTCTTATACATGTGTATAGAATTGTCTTGCATTAATGCTACTCCCGCGCTGTCATAGCCGCGGTATTCCAGTTTACGCAGACCATCGATGAGGATAGGGTAGGCGTCTCTGTTTCCTAAATATGCTACTATTCCGCACATAACGATAAGATTTATATTGGTTTTTAATATGTCGAATATGTGATTTCTAACCTAAGTGGTGATGGCGAATCGGGGTTCGTGCCATTGAAGACGAGCCGATTTACGCGGACCGCCGAACCGCGAACGATAAGATTTACTGAGTTGCTCCAATCTCCTTGCTGGTGGATAAGTTGTTGGACGTAATGGGTAATACGGAATCTGTATTCTGATTTGGAGGCGTCGTATGAACCACCGAAATAGTTGGAGCTTGTGTAGTAGTCGTCATCGGGCAGAAACCGTATGGAATTGTCCGTCTTGCCAATTCCTTGTATTGTGAGAGCGTTGGGTTGGATGAAGAACATCTCGCCGGGATGCGCGTTGGTGATAATCAATTCCGCACGATGGATGATCACCCTATTGCCGAGTTCAGCAAAAGCGTTTTCCAAATAGGGGAAGGTGATGCGAGTTTTTACACCGCCACCGCCTTGAACAAACAGAACGTCCTCACCCAATGAGGATTGTCCTTGTAACACTTCCTGAATGAAGTCCGTATTGGTGGACGTGGAATATTCGTGTTCGAATTTAGTAAACCGGACACAGTTTTCAGAGCAAGAGAAAGTGTATCGCTGCCCGTTTTCATTGTCATTATGATAATATAGCGTCAAGCCGCTCAAAGCACTGGTCATGTTGGTCGTCAGCATATAGCCGTCGTTTCCAGAATGAGATATGGCATTGATAAACAATCCCTTCAGAAAATCCTGGAACCGGTTGTTCAAATCCTCCTGGTGGTTGAGCAGGTATTGCCCGAATTGTTGCGAAAGCCTGATACGGAGGTGAGGGCCGAGTACGCTGGTATCCGCGATGATGGAGGAGTTTGGGTGAAGAGTATAGCCAGAGAGACTGTAGTTGAGCGGTGTTGGATCGTAGCTGACGGTGCTGTTCTGATAGTATTTGGTTTGAGAATTCAACGCTTCATTGAGTTGGTGGACACGTATGCCTACACTGGAGTTGGTGTCACCGTAGTATCCGGACAGCTGTATGGTAAGGATGAGAGAGTCGATAACCGGGTGGTTGCCGAAGTTGACCGCCGATCCGCTGAGGGCCAATTGGGTGAAAATGCCGGCGTTGCTTTTGCCGAACACTGGATCAAATACATGACCGAGGATGTTGGCGGAAGTGTTGGTGGTGTTGATGGTGTCCTCCAAGACAGAATATGCCTGCAGGGTAATGGTGTCCGTGAATACGGTGTTCTCGAGATTTCCGAGAATATCTTCACCAATGTTTGTGTGCTCATCCTTGCAGGAACTGAACACGATGCACGTCAGGAGCACTAAAGTGCATGTCAGGATTCTTTTCATTAATAAGATTCGTTTGCTTTGGAAGCCAATAATTCATCGTAGAATTCATCGTACATGTCCACGTAATTGTCATCGTCAGGATGTTGAAGTACGGGCTTGCCTGATTTTTCGACGTATGTGAGGAGTTTTTTCTTGATGTCTTTGGTAAGAGCGATGCCGTCGGAATAGTCGATGGCAGCTTGGATGATTTGGTCGTAGCCGGGCTTGCGGAAATGTTTTAGATCAGCGGCAGGAATGTTGGTCTGTTTGAGTTTCTTGGCGAAGTTCGGGGAGAATTTGTCGGGGAACTCGTCTGGCAGGATGGAGAAAACCACCTGGGTCCCTTGCAATAGCGGCTCGTCTTTATAGACGGTTTTGACGAACAAAGGAACCAATGCGGAAATCCAGCCGTGGCAATGGATGATATTTGGATCCCATCCCAGCTTGCGAACGGTCTCAATGACCCCTTTCGCGTAGAAAATCGCGCGGGAGTCGTTGTCCGGGTAGAACACGCCTTCCGCGTCATGATATTGGGTTTTCCGTTTGAAAAAGTCTTCGCTGTCAATGAAGTAAATCTGCATACGGACGTTCTGCAGGGAGGCCACCTTGATGATCAGAGGGTGGTCGGTGTCTTCAATGATAATGTTCTGGCCCGACAGCCGGATGACCTCGTGGAGCATGTGCTTGTGGTCGTTCACGCAGCCGAATTTCGGCATGAACGTGCGGATTTCGTTCTCTCTCTCTTGAATTCCCTGAGGTAAGAACCGACATATATTGGAGATGTATCCCTCGGGAAAATAGGGATATATCTCTGGTGTGATGAATAAAACCTTCTTCTGAGCCATTATAATATTTTTAGACGGCAAATATACGATTTTTTTTGATATAAAAATTTTTTTTTTGAAAGCGGTACACGATATTAAAAAAAGTGTATTTTTGCCGCGCCATTTGCCCAGGTGGTGGAATTGGTAGACACGCTACTTTGAGGGGGTAGTGGGAGGACTCCCGTGCAAGTTCGACTCTTGTCCTGGGCACAAAAAAAAGCCGTTCATTCGAACGGCTTTTTCAATTCACAATTCATCATACATAATTGACGCAATTCGCCGTAGTCCTTCCAGGACGGTTTCGCGGTTCGTGCCGATGTTCATCCGCATGAACCCTTCACCCTCCGCACCGAAGTCCGTGCCGTTGTTCATCCCCACTTTCGCATCATAGACCAGCTTGCGGACCAACTCTTTCTGCGGGAGGTTCCAGGCGCGGAAGTCCATCCACAACAGGAAAGAGGCTTCCGGACGCATGAAGGTGATTTCCGGGCAATGCTCTTTCAGATAAGTCTCCGCGGCGTCGATGTTGCCGTGGAGATACTCCAACAGTTGCCGCAGCCACTCCTCTCCGTGCGCGAAAGCGGCCTCCGCCGCGTAATATCCGAAGATGTGGCCCAATGACAATTCGTTGTGGTCGAGGAAACCGAAGAACTCTTTGCGGATGTTTTCGTCAGATACGTAGCATACAGATGATGCCAGACCCGCCATGTTGAACGTCTTGCTTGGCGCGAAGAAAGTAATCGAGTTCCGTTCGGCGGCTTCTGAAACGGTAGAGAAAGAGGTGTGCCGGAACTGCGGGTAGGTGAGATCGGCGTGGATTTCATCGGAAATGACCAACACGCCTTTTCGCAGGCAGATGTCGGCCACCTGCGACAATTCCTCTTTTGTCCATACCGTGCCACCAGGGTTGTGCGGATTGCTGAGGATCAACAATTTGCAGCCATCGGCTTTGCGCTCGAAATCGTCAAAGTCAAAGGTGAAACGGCCGTTTTCCGTTTTCAACGGACTGCTCACGAACACTCTTCCCGTGCGGTGCGGCACATTGATGAAGGGAGGATAGACGGGCGTGGTGATCAGCACCTTGTCGCCCGGTTGCGTGAAGGTCTGCAGCGCGAAGGCGATGCCCTGCACAATGCCCGGTACGAAACGCATGCGGTTCCACTTCGTGGCGATACCGTAACGTTTCTGGAACCAGTTCAGCACGGCCATCTTGTAGCCGTCCGGTGCGAAAGTGTACCCTAACACCTCATGCTCGCAGCGCTTTCTTATCGCCTCCAATATGAAATCAGGTGTCTTGAAGTCCATGTCCGCCACCCACATCGGCAGCAGGTCGTCCGTCCCGAAAACCTCCGGGGTCATGTCGTGTTTCACGCAGAATGTGCCCTTGCGGGGGGCGATTTCGTTGAAATTGTAAACTATCATAATTAAGAATTCAAAATTAAGAATTAAGAATTAAGCGGCGCGAGAGGTTTTTACTATGGAAGCAAGTATCTTTAAGAGTTCCATGCTGTCGCTGTATAAACTGTTGAATGCTCTTTCGTCAAGATACTCGCTTTCATGTAACAACTCAAGCCAGTAGCATGTCTCTTCGGCTTCCTTCAATGCGATGTTCATTTTTGAAATGAAATCTGGCATGCTTTGCGCCCGAGTGGCTTCACGGACATTTGCTCCAATGCTGGTTCCACTACGCATTATTTGTTTAGACATCACAAATTCCTTTCTCTTGCCACATAGATATTTGTATAACTTGATAATTCTCAAAGCAAAAGCTTTGCTCTTCACTAAGATGATGTTTCTTTTCTCCTCCATGTTGTTTTCTTTTTATGGTTTGTGAAATAGACGAGAAAAACGAATTTGTTTCTAAAATATTATGTTTTTGTAAAATAAAATAAGACAATAAAAACACATTCCAAACCTCCCAATCAATCTTGATTTTGCATTCTTAATTCTTAATTCTTAATTGTCGCGTCCGTACGCCCTCTCAAACTCCGTCCTCGCCATGATCGACCGTCCCAACGTCGCTTCGTCGGCGTATTCGAGTTCTTCGCCGACGCCGATGCCGCGCGCGATGGTGGTGATGGTCGGGACTTTGTCCTGGATGTTCTTGTAGATGAAGAAATTGGTGGTGTCGCCCTCTACGGTGGCGGGCAAGGCAAGGATGACCTCCTTCACAGGTTCGTGATCCACACGGTCGAAAAGCTGTTGTATGGTAAGTTGCTGGATGCCAATGCCGTCCATCGGGGAGATGACCCCGCCCAAAACGTGATAGACCCCTTGGTACTGGTGGGTGTTCTCGATGGCAATGACATCGCGGATGTCCTGCACCACGCAGATGACCCCGCCGTCACGTTTGGGGTTGGCGCAGATGTCGCAGATCTCGTGGTCGGAGATGTTATAGCACCGTTTGCAGAAAACCACCTCGCTCTTCAATTTGTTGATGCGGTCGGTGAGCAGGGTCACGTTGGCTTCGTCCTGCTTGATGAGATGCAGCGCGAGCCGCAAAGCAGACCGCTTCCCGATGCCAGGCAACTTCGAAATCTCGTTGACGGCGTTCTCTAAATTCTTGGAATACAAGGAAATCATTCTTCTTCAGGGTCAAATATGAGGGTGGAAAAACGGGAAAGGTCGAATATTTCGTTGGCCACGTCGCAGAGTTGTTCAGCGGTGATGCTTTCGATATTGCGGATATCCTCGTCCATCGTGGTCACTTCGTCATAGAAGAGGGCGATGTGGCCGGCGGCAAGCAGCTCGTTGAGCTTGCTCTCCTGTGCAAGCGCAAGCTGTCCGATATACTGTTTCTTCGCATAGTAGAGCTGCAACGACCCTAATTTCTGTCGTTTTAATTTCTCCAACTCTTTGTGTACCAAATCTAAGCAATGGTCGCGTTCGTGTGTGTCGCAGCCGAAATAAACCGAGAAAAGCCCGCAGTCGGAGAAGGGATTGAAATAGGATTCGATCGTGTAGGCCAGCCCTTTTTTCTCGCGAACACTCATGTTGAGGCGGGTGTTTTGCCCTTGTCCCCCCAAGATGTTGTTGAGCAGCATGAACGGGATCCGTTTGGGGTGGCGGATGTCGTACGCAGGTGTACCGGAAACCACGTTGGTCTGCGAGGTACATTTGCGTACACTTTGGGTCTGAGGCCGGTAATCGTGGAAAGGTGTTCGTTTACGGCGTCCCTGTGTGATGCTTCCGTTGCCGAAATACTTTTCACAAAGCCGCACCAACTTTGCGGTGTCGATTTTGCCCACGGAAGCTAACACAACATTTTCCAAAGTGTAATTCCCGGCAATGAAGTCCATAATATCCTCGCGGTGGATGTTTTGCACACTCTCTTTGGTGCCGAGAATGGTCTTGCCCATATCGTGCCCGTGGAACACCAAAGACTCGAAATCGTCGAAAATCAGCTCCGAAGGGCTGTCGTTGTAGTAATTGATTTCTTCGAAGATGACGGTCTTCTCTTTTTCCAGTTCCTTCTGGGGGAATTTGGCATGGAAGAAGATGTCGGCTAGAAGTTCGACGGCGCGGGGATAATCAGGTGAGAGGAACGAGGCATAGAAGTCGGTCTCCTCCTTGGAGGTACTGGCATTCAGGTCACCGCCGACGCTTTCCATACGGTTGATGACGCGGTAGGCATTGCGCTTTTCCGTGCCCTTGAAGATGGTATGTTCCACAAAATGCGCAAGTCCCGGATGTTGTCCGGGCTCGTCGCGGGTCCCGGCATCAATGAGGATGCCGAAGTGGGAAATGGGGGACGCGGTGGGGATGTGCAGCAGCCTGAGACCGTTACGCAGTCTTATAACACGGTGCGGCATGGATCTACAGTGATGGTTTGGATAGTGTTTATAATATCTTCACTGTAAGGCACTTGAACGCGGATGTAGTTGTCCGTGAAACCGGAAAGCATGTCGTCGTTCACCTGCGACTCTACCAGAACAGGACGTTCCTGTCCGGCGCACTGTTCGTAGAAGGCGCGTTTCTTCTCGTTGGAGAGGGCGATGAGACGTTGGGTGCGTTCTTCCTTGATTTCCTCGGAAATCTGGTTCTCCATGATGTTGGCAGCGGTGCGGGGACGGCGCGAATAGCTGAAAACGTGCATATAGCTGATGGGCTGCTCCGACAGGAAATTGTAGGTTTCCTCGAACTCTTCGTCGGTTTCACCCGGAAATCCGGTGATGACATCGCATGCGACGCAGGCATCGGGCATCAGCTTCTTGATTTTCTGGACCTTTTCGGCATATTGGGCTGTGGTGTAGCGGCGGCGCATCTCGCTGAGGATGCGGTCGCAACCCGACTGCAACGGCAGGTGGAAATGGGGCATCAGGATGTCGTTCTTGGCCACTAACTTGATGATGTCATCGGTGAGCAATTCGGGTTCGAGGGAGGAAATGCGCACGCGCTCGATGGCTTTCTGCTTGACAATGGCTTTGAGAAGCTTGGTGAAGTCCTCATTGGTGCCGCGTCCGAAATCGCCGATGTTGACGCCGGTGAGGTTGACCTCATGCACGCCTTGGTCGGCAATCTCTTTGATGTTCTTGAGCACGCCTTCAATGGTGTCGCTGCGGCTTTTTCCTCGGGCAATCCACACTGTGCAGTAAGTGCAGTGGGTGTTGCAGCCGTCTTGGATTTTGAGGAACGAGCGGGTACGGTCATGGATGGAGTAAGTGGCGAAGAAGTTGGGGGTAGGTTTCACCTCGCGGGTGGCCACATAATCCACGACGCTCATTTTGTTGCTGCTGCCGAAGACTTTGTCCACGCCGGCCCATCGTTCGAGCAGTTCGGGTTTGAGGGTACTGTAACAACCGATGAGCATGATGGCGGCCAACGGGTTTTCGCGATGGAGCTTGGAGACCAGGTTCCGGGTCTTTTTTTCAGCAGAACCGGTCACGGCGCAGGTGTTCACGATGATGATTTCGGGCACGCCGCCCTGTGACCAACCGCGCTTCTCCAATTCAGCCGCGATGGCGGATGACTCACTGAAGTTCAGCTTGCATCCTAACGTGTGAATCTCAAAATTCTTCATTATATATTTGTTGTTTTTATTTCTTGATAATATCTTTTCAATCCACTATTCACCCTAAAATTTAAAAAAAATTTTGGCGTGCAAAGATACACTTTTTATTTGAAAAGTCAAAGAGGAAAATTTTGAACGCTGCAATTCGTTGTCTTTCAGTAAAGAATCGTTGAGAAATCGCGGTATCTACCGGTTTCACAACGATTATAACACAGGTTTGTTCATGTCCGAAAATTAAGTACATTTGCAGCCTCAAAACAATTTAGGATTAAGGATGCAGATATATCGAGCAAATATTATATATACGCCTCAGAGCCACAGCTTCGAGGTGATCCCTCATGGCTACATCGTCGTGAGCGACGGCAAAGTCGAAGGTGCCTATCATAAATTACCTGAGCACCTTGAAGGCTATCCTGTGACCGACTTTGGTGATCATTTGCTCATTCCTGCCATGAACGACATACATGTTCATGCCCCGCAGTATCGTAATCAGGGTATCGCTATGGATGAGGAACTGCTGTCTTGGCTTGAAAACTATACCTTTCCCGAAGAACTCAAGTATGCGGACATCGCGTATGCCGACAGAATGTACCGCCGTTTCGTGCGCGACCTATGGCGTCACGGCACCATGCGCGTTGTCGCTTTTTCATCCGTCCATCTCGAAAGCACTCGATTGCTCATGCGTCTTCTTGACAAGGCTGGTATATGCGGGCGTGTGGGCAAGGTCAACATGAACCGAAATTGTCCAGAAGGGTTGCAGGAGAGTGTTCCTGAGGCCCGTAAGGCTTGTGCCGCGCTTGTAGAGGAGTTTGAGCGTGAAGACGCCCGTGTACGCCCCATAGTCACTCCGCGCTTCATTCCCTCGTGTACGCCCGAGTTACTGCAGGCTTGCAGCGAGATGGCTCGTCGCTATAACTTGCCTGTGCAGTCCCACCTTTCGGAAAACCTTGACGAGATAGCGATAGTGAGACAGCTGGAACCACAGAGCCGGCATTATGCAGATGCCTACGACCGCTACGGACTGCTCGGTCAGACACCTACCGTGATGGCCCATTGTGTCTGGACTGACGGTGACGAACTTGAGATGTTGCGGCAACGTGGGGTTATGGTGGCTCATTGTCCTACATCCAACTTCAATGTTGCGTCAGGGCTTGCGCCGGTGCGCCGTTTCCTCGATGCCGGAATCCCCGTGGGGCTAGGCAGTGACGTGAGTGGCGGACACACATTCAGCATATTCCGCATGATGGTTTACGCTATTCAGGTAAGTAAAATGCACTATCAGCGCGACAAATCTTGTTCTTTCCTCACGTTGTCAGAGGCTTTCTGGATAGCCACCAAGTCGGCTGGGCGTTTCTTCGGACAAGTGGGCAGCTTCGAGCCGGGTTACGATTTTGACGCGCTGGTTATTGACGATAGCGAGCTCCAGATTGATGCCGACTACTCCCTCTTGCAGCGTTTAGAACGTTTTGTATATATCGGTGACGATCGCCACATCGTCGCCCGCTACTGCCAAGGACGTTTGGTTCCGGAACCATAATCGCTCCAGTACACTGTTTTCACCATAAAACTTTATCAATAGTGAGACGGGGGGCAAAAGGAGGAACGCGTGAAACGTGAAAGAAGTTTGTAATGCTTTCGGTGGTTGTATGAAGGGAGTTAAGGGATAAAGAAGGTGGTGAGGATGCAAAGTTGAAATTGTGGCATTTAGTAGAGCAGTTAGTTTATATTTTTTTGTAATTTTGCACCGTTTTAATACTCTTCGTTATGAAACTGACAAACATTGAAGAATTTGAACTGTATGCCCTGATGTATGTGGCGGGGTTAGACATGAAAGTCTCCAAAGAGGAGATGAAACTGATGCATAAGAAGGTGTCGCCCGAGCTGTTCGAGCATGTCTCGGAAATGTTCATGGAAGACTCCGATGCGGAGTCCATCGAGGCAATCCAGCAGGCAAGTGCGACTCTACTGCAATCTGATGAACAAAAGCAGGAATTCATACAAAAACTGCGTGCTTTTGCCGCTGCGGATAATGTAGCTCATATAGAGGAGGCCAACATTTCGATGCTGGAGAAAATATTGCTTTAGCATGCTCTGAACGAATGAACTTTATCGTCAAAACATAACTTCGGGAGGGCGTGTCCTGTTTTGGGATGTGCCGAAAGGAGGGACTATTCGAAAAAATGCGTATTTTTGCCGCGTAAAACTTATTTGTGGTGCTTTAATAATGGTGCATTGCAAATTCATATAATTTTAAAAAAAATATGGAAAACAACTATGATGTTATCGTAATAGGAAGTGGTCCTGGCGGCTATGTCGCTGCGATTCGGGCCAGTCAGTTGAACCTCAAAGCCGCTGTGGTGGAGCGCGCCGAACTGGGCGGCATCTGCCTCAACTGGGGTTGTATTCCCACAAAAGCGTTGCTGAAGAGTGCGCAAGTCTATAAATATATGTCACATGCCGCTGATTACGGCATCACCCTTGACGGTACCGTCGCTCCTGATTTCCAGGCGGTGGTGAAACGCAGTCGCGGGGTGGCCGAGCAGATGAGCAAGGGCGTGCAGTTCCTGCTCAAGAAGAACAATGTCGATGTGATTGCCGGCTTCGGTAAACTTGCCGATAATCACCATGTTGAGGTCACAGCTGCTGACGGTGCGGTGGAAACTTACGAGGCGAAGCACATCATCCTCGCCACGGGCGCCCGTTCCCGCAGTCTGCCCAACGTGCCGCAAGACGGCAAGAAAATCATCGGCTACCGTGAGGCGCTGACACTCCCCGAACTGCCCAAGAGCATGGTGGTGATGGGTTCCGGTGCTATCGGCAGCGAGCTGGCCTACTTCTATTCCACTATGGGAACGCAAGTTACGATTGTGGAGTATATGCCGCGTCTCGTTCCTGTAGAGGATGACGACATCGCCGCGCAACTTGCCCGCTGTTTCCGCAAGCACGGCATCAAGACGATGACCGGTGCCGCTGTGGAGAAAGTGGATGTTGTTGACGACCAGTGCGTTGTGACGGTCAAAGACAGCAAGGAGAAGATTACGGAAATCACCTGCGACATCGTGTTGTCCGCTGTGGGCGTGGCCACCAACTTGGAAGGTCTCGGCCTCGAAGAGTGTGGCGTTGCGTTCGAGCGCGGCAAAGTCACTGTTGACGATTATTACCGCACGAATGTCGAGGGCGTGTATGCCATCGGCGACATCGTGCATGGACCAGCCTTGGCGCACGTGGCCTCGCACGAAGCACTTGTCTGCGTGGAGAAGATTGCCGGTCACAACCCCGAACCGGTCGATTACAGCAACATTCCCGGCTGTACTTACACGACTCCCGAAATCGCGTCCGTGGGTCTCACCGAGCGCGCCTGTGTGGAGCAGGGCAGGGAAGTGCTCATCGGCAAGTTCCCGTTCACCGCGTCCGGCAAGGCGGCTTCTTCCGGCAATCGCGACGGTATGGTGAAGGTCATCTTCGACAAGAACACCAACGAATGGCTCGGTTGCCATCTCATCGGCGACAACGTCACGGAGATGATCGCCGGTGCCGTCACCGCCCGCAAGAAAGGCATGACCGGCCCCGAAATCATCAGCTCCGTGTTCCCGCATCCGACGATGTCGGAGGCGATCATGGAGGCCGTGGCCGTGGCGTACGGCGAGTGCGTGCATATTTAATGGTTATTGGTTATGGGTTATTGGTTATTGAGGGTTATTGTTGATTGATGATAGTTGATTGATAATTGATAATTGATAATTGATAATTGATAATCTTAGTAAATTCAATGATTATGAAACGAATCCTTATAGTATTTCTGTTTCTGATGGCTGGGATGGCGGGTTTCGCGCAGCGCGAGCAAGTGGGTGAGGTTGTGACCTTCCATGATACCACATGGTATGATCGTGGTTTCGATTTCTATATCGGTGGCGGCATGTTCTTTGGCGGGAAGAAGACCGCTCTTTATTATAATGGTAGTCGTAACAATGAGTGTAATCTAGACTATCTGTTTGATAATGAATATCGTAGGAGGGAGATTTTGGAGGCGGTAACCCAGATTTATCATCACATCAGCATGAATGACGAGATTGGATACCGCGAGGAGGATTTGAACCTGACCCCGCAATATAACCTCTCTGCCTGTGTTTCACTTGGTGTGCGCTATAAGATACGTAACAATTGGGGTATTTCGTTGTCATACACCTTTTCCCGTCTTACGGCAATAAACAAACTGTTGTTGACCTACACTTCGGTGTCGGGCACCAATTACAAGTCGCCAGAACTCACATTGTCAGGCAAGGAAGACCGTTCCATGATAGACCTCTCCGTGTCGTATCTCTTCAGCGGTGCTCATCGTATCGTAAAACCTTTTGTGGAGTTGGGTGCTCAGTTCAACTATGTGCGGGTGAAGAAATTTGACGCTATTTTGTTAGACGAACACAATAATCCCAAGCTTACCTTGACTTTGTTGGATCCGTATGGCGGCGCTAGTTATGTGCCGGGTGCGAATATGCAGACCTACGATGTGATTTATGGCGGCCCTGGATTCGGTGCCACTTTTTCTGTAGGCTTGAAGCTTGTGGTGAACAAGTTTGTCTCTCTTGACCCAACTTTCTACGGTTGTATGAGTCGCTTGCACCTGAAACCATACGGGGAGAGCGCAATGACATTCAACTACGGGGTGATGCTCCGGGTGGTGATGAACGATTTCTTTTTCCAGAATCGGTAATCATTTATAGAGACATACAGTTGTGCGTCTCTACCGATTTTGCCAAATTTTCCACGCCGCTTCCGCCTGCTCGTGCAACATCGCCAAACCGTTCAGGATTTTCGCGCCGCGCAAGATACCTTCTTTCAGGAAAGTTGTTTCAGACGGATTATAAACCAAATCATACAGAAAATGCTCACCCGATATTCCTTGGTAAGGGATGTCGGGTTTTTCGTTGATATTCGGGTAGGTGCCTAACGGGGTGCAGTTGACGATGAGGCGATGTTGACGGACAATCTCTTGTGTTAGAGCAGAGTAGGGGAGCCCTCTTTCAGGATTTCGGGAGACAACCGTACAGGTGCATCCGAGTAATTCAAGGACGTATTTCACCGCAACGCTGGCGCCTCCGGTCCCTAAAATTAACGCATGATCGGGAATCGTGATACCTTGCAAAGAATCTCGGAATCCTATGATGTCGGTGTTGTATCCTTTGGTGAAAGTCTGGTTGTCAATATGTTGGATGGTTACGGTGTTTACAGCTCCGATAGTCTTCGCTTCATCAGATAATGCATCCAAATAAGGGATAATCTGTTGTTTGTAAGGAATGGTGACGTTGAATCCGACCAAATCGGGATGTTGCCGGATGAAGTCTGCAATGTCTTCAATATCAGCTAATTCAAAAAGAGAATAGGAGGCATCTGTTATATGCTCACGTTGGAATTTTTCTTCAAAATAGATTTTGGAGAAACTGTGGGAAAGCGTTTTACCGATGAGTCCGAACTCTCGCATTAGGCTTCTTCGTTGGATGCAGCGTTTTTGCGTTTTCTGGCTGAAACAATCCACTTGATGACCACATAGACGATGCCTATGCCGAAGAGGGCTAACAGCGCGATGGTCAGTTCGTGGTTGTATTTGTCAATCAGGTCTTTCTGTCCGTGCGCGACATACCCGAGGATGGCCAGTACCGTGTTCCAGCAGGCCGCACCGATGCTGGTGAAGAGGATGAACTTGCCGATGTGCATCTTGGCGAGGCCGGCGGGGATGGAAATCAGCTGCCGGATGGCGGGAATGAAACGCCCCACGAGTGTGGAGACGTTGCCGTGTTCCCGGAAATAGTCCTCCGCTTTCTGCACTTTCGCACTGTCTAACAGCAACATGTGTCCCACCTTACTGTCCGCGAACCAGTAGATGATCGGGCGACCCAGCCAGAAGGCCAGCATGTAGTTGATCAAGGCTCCTATCAAAGCGCCGAGAGTCGCGAACAGTATGATTAACAGTACATTGACGAACTTAGAAGACGTGACGTACAAGGCATCGTTGTCGCTGTTGCAAGCTTGGTAGGCGGCGGGCGGCACAATCACCTCCGACGGGAACGGGATGAACGAGCTCTCGATGGTCATCAACAGTGTGACCGTGCCGTAGTTCAGGTGGTTGTTGTACCAGGAGATTACTCGCCCGGTGGCAGATTCCTTAGGCTGTTCAGTCTCGTTTTGCGTTTGTGCTACTGAAGCGAATGCGAATGCGATAAGGGTAAAGAAAAGTAAAGTTTTTTTCATGAAAGCGGTTTAATTATTGTGGATGTCGGGCAGATGGTCGGAATATGGGCCGACCAGCATATAGATTTCGGGATAAAGAGTGTAGAGCATGTCCGTGTCTAAGTCAAGGAAATCGCTCCGGATGCCATCCTCGTTCAGAATGAGGGCGTTTTGGAGGTGCTGGATACCAATCTTAGGCTTGCCGTCTGCAATATAGGACAGCGCAAGGAAATAGCCGAGGTGCTCGTAAAGTTCTTCATCCGGAAGGTCGGTGTAATTCTCTTCCAGAATTTTGATGGCAATGTCTTGACAATGTACTAGATAGCAGAATTCGGTCAGCCATGCACAATACTCGATAGGAGACTCGAACTGCTTCTCGGCGGAATGGCACAAGTGTAAGAAAGCGTCTTTGTGACCGTCGGCACGCAAGCAGTCAAGCACCCATTCCAATTTTTCAAGGCTCAGTTGCTGGGTCTCGTAGTAGCGGTCCACGAATTTGGGGATTTCTTCGAGACGTCCCATCATTCGTAACACGTCCACAATTTCGGAAAAAGCAAACGGGAATTCAGGGTCTTTTTCGTTCGCCATGAGTAATTGCTGGAGCGCCTCGTCAAAAAGGTTAAGCTCCTTAAACGCCTTGCCCAAAAGTACATGCGTGGTCAAATCCTTTGACTTGTGAATACGCCAGCAATATTCTATGGCCTTGTAGAAATTGCGCATCATGTAGTGCTCTTTGGCGATAGCATAGAGCCCCATTGTGTCAGATTCAATGGAAACAGCGAATTCAAAAGCCTGAAGAGCTTCCTTATGCTGCTCGTTGAGCGCATAATGTGTCCCCATATTCGTCCAGATTTGTTTGTCCAAGGGGAATTCCTGACATAATAGTTGAAGAAATTGCAGTTCTGTTTTGAATCTTCCGGAATGGCTGTCGTTGTTTGAAAGTATTAGCAGGTCTGTGTTTTCAAGAACGCCATTGTCATATCGATATGCCTCTTTGAAGCTGTCGAATGCCTTTTCCGCATCACCTTTGTCCAGGTATAGGTTGGTCAGAATGAAATAAGCGTTGGAGGAGGGCTCAATGTCGATAGCTTTTTGCACCAGCTCTCCCACGTTCATTTTAAGATGGAATGTGTATGCAATGAAGGCGATCTCTTCGTACAACTCTGCTGAAGACGGGAAATGCCGTAGTGTCTTTTGCATATATTGTTGCGCTTCACGACGTTGGTCGTTCCAGATTAGGTAACGCATTTTCCAGATGACAAATTCCGGGTCGTCGGGGAAGTCGTGCTGTGCCTTTTCGATGGCTTTCTTCAAATAATCGCCCTTCTGTGAGAACATCAGGTTGGAGATGATAATGTCATACTCATCCTCATTATATGCCGTGGGAATCCCTTTGTCGCAGGCTTCACAGAAGCTTTTCGCCAAAGATATTTCCTCTTCGGTGAACTCATCTTCCTCATTATCATCATCATAGAATTTCATTCAGCTAACTTTTTTAAGGGTGCAAAAATACACTTTTTGCTGACAGTAGAAACGTTTCGTGCCACCTTCCAAAAACAAGGATTTTGTTTTTTCAAGGTATTCGTAATTTGTGTATCTTTGCCGATTGTTTGTGGTAAAATTAATATATTGATTATCAGATAATTGTATGGCAAAAAGTATATCAAAACTGAGAAATATAGGCATCGCTGCGCACATTGACGCCGGCAAAACCACCTGTTCGGAGCGTATTCTGTACTTCACCGGTGTGAACCGCAAGATTGGCGAGACACACGACGGTCAGGCCACGATGGACTTCATGAAACAGGAGCAGGAGCGCGGTATCACCATCGCCTCCGCTTCTATCACAGCTGAGTGGAAAGGTCACCAAATCAACCTGATAGACACTCCAGGCCACGTGGATTTCACCATTGAGGTGGAACGTTCCCTGCGCGTTATCGACGGTATGGTCGCCGTGTTCTGTGCGGTGGGCGGCGTGGAACCTCAAAGCGAGACGGTCTGGAACCAGGCCGACAAGTACCGTGTACCCCGCATCGCTTTTGTGAACAAAATGGACCGCACGGGTGCCGATTTCCAAGAAGTTATTGCCCAGATGGAGAAGTATTTGGGAACCAATGCCGTGCCCATCCAAATCCCGATGGGTGCCGAAAGCGATTTTCAGGGCTGCATTGACTTGGTGAAGATGAAAGCGCTGACTTTTTCCGAAAAAGAGGTCTTTGAAAACGAAATCCCCGCAGAGTTCGCTTCAGCCGCGGATGCTGCCCATAAGAACTTGGTCGAGAAGCTCGCCGACTTTGACGACGACATTGCCGACGCCTATTTGGAGGAGCGAGAAGTGAGTGAGGAACAGATTCGCAAGGCTCTTCGTGAGTCAACGATTAAATTGTTGATTACGCCGGTGTTATGCGGTGCAGCATACAAGAACAAAGGCATCCAGCCGCTTCTGGACGCGGTCATCGACTACTTGCCGTCGCCCACCGACATAGGCGCGGTCATCGCCCATGATCCCTATGACGAAGAAAAAACCTACACGCGCAATCCTTCGAACAACGAATCTTTTTCTGCGTTGGCATTCAAGCTCATCAACGACCCGTATGTGGGTCAGCAGACGTTTATCCGCATTTTCAGCGGCAAGCTGACCAGCGGAATGAGCCTTTATAATACTAATAAGGACAAAAACGAGCGCGTGGGCCGCATTTTCCGCATCAAGGCCAAGGAGCGCGAGGAGATTTCCGAAGCTGGTGCAGGCGAAATCGTCGCGTTGGTCGGTATGAAATACACCCGCACTGGTGACACGTTGTGCGACGAGAAACAACCTATTGTACTAGAGTCCATCTCCGTGCCGCCTGCCGTCATCGAGATGAAGGTGACCCCGACCGACAACAAAAACCGCGACAAGTTGGGTGAGGCGCTCGCCAAACTGAGCAACGAGGATCCCTCTTTCCACGCACATTACGATGACGAGACCGAGGAGACCATCATCGCCGGAATGGGTGAGTTGCATCTGGAAATTATCGTCGATCGTCTGAAAGACGAGTTCAAGGTGCCGATTGAGGTTGGTGCACCGAGCGTTTCTTTCCGTGAGACCATCACGCAGGAGTACGAGAGCAACTACAAGCACGTGAAGCAGACCGGCGGTCACGGACAGTTCGCGCACACGGTCATCCGTTTCGAGCCGAATCCCGGCAAGGGTTTCGAGTTCGTGGATGTCTCCAAGGGCGGTGTCGTGCCTCGCGAGTACCTTCCTTCCATTGAGAAGGGACTTCGTGCCGCGATGGAGAAAAGTCCGTTAGCGGGCTATCCCGTGGTGGATGTGCGCTGTGTGCTGGTGGATGGCGGCTACCATCCGGTGGATTCCAGTGACATGGCCTTCCAACTCTGTGCGGCTCAATGTTTTAAAACCGCCTACAACAAGATGGCCCCAATCCTGATGGAGCCGGTGATGAAGGTAGAGGTGAACACGCCCGACGAGTACATCGGCAATATCACCCGCGACATCAACAAGCGTCGCGGCCGCATCGAGAACATGCGCCGTTTCCGCAAAGGCTCGCAAAAACTCGACGGTTTCATCCCGTTGATGGAGATGTTCGGCTATGCTACGGCCTTGCGCAACGTCACCAGCGGCCGCGCCAACTATTCGATGGAGTTTTACCAGTACATGCGGATGCCCGCAGCCAAGCAGGAGGAGGTGGTTGCGGAAAGAAGAAAATAGTATTGCGGAAAAGTGCGGAAATGCGGAAATTTTGCGGAAATCCTGTTAAAAGTTTCTGCAAAGT
>JAEEGJ010003305.1_pt1 | contig 63651 bp, 57 predicted proteins | sample 8958761 | NCBI WGS metagenome assembly JAEEGJ01 (sample SAMN16246546, study PRJNA631951) | gut metagenome | biome: gut microbiome; feature: rumen; material: RS-attached | host: Bos | place: Iran: Karaj | collected 2018-10 | reverse complement strand
ATATCCCGCCGAGATCGCTCCGTATCCAGTCGGGCGCTGACAGCGACGATAAGATTGAGATGGTCTGGAAGCCGCTTAACCTCACGCAGCTCAGCATGTACAGCACTAAGACGCTTACCATGGAGCAAGCAGAACGGGCAATCGACCAGACGGCGCAGGCGCTGCAGATAATTACCGAGACAAGAATGCTTTTCGGTGCTTACCAGAACCGCTTCGAGCATGCCATCAAGATGACGGACAACACAGTGGAGAACACCACTTACGCCGAGTCCATGATTCGCGATACAGACATGGCCAAAGAAATGGTACAATACTCGAATGTAGACATTATTGCGCAGGCAGGTCAGGCGATGCTTGCTCAGGCCAATCAGAGCAATCAGGGAGTGCTGGCACTGTTATCATAAGAATTTCAAATTATTTTCAATCGGAATAATTTGTGGTTGATTATTTTGGTGATAAATGCTATCATTTTGCAGAAAGAAAAACGTATTTCACTATACGGAAAGTCGATAATGTTATGAAAGTAGGTTCGATATGAAGAGAATTAAGACATTAGAAACCCGCAACCTTTGCGAAAGCGCTAAAAAGGGCGGATGCGGCGAATGCCAGACCTCATGCCAGTCGGCGTGCAAGACCAGCTGTGGCGTAGCAAATCAGAAGTGCGAAAACGAAAATAAATAAGCACATCGAGCAAGACCGCCTTTAATCAGGCGGTCTTTTTCATAGGAGAAATAAATGGTTCATCAGTACAAACTTAACGGATACAATATTGTTCTCGATACCTGTTCCGGCGCGGTTCACGATGTGGACGAAGTGGCTTACGACATGATATCGATGTATAAAGAACACTCGGAGGAAGAGATAGTCAAGTCTCTTCTTGAGAAGTATAAAGACAGAGAAGACGTTACCGAGAGCGAGCTTTATGAGTGCTATGAAGATATTAAGTCTTTGGAAGCGGCAGGGCAGCTCTTTACGGAAGACACATTCGAAGACATGGCAGGTACGTTCAAGGAACGCAGCGGTAACGTTATCAAAGCCCTTTGCCTTCACGTGGCACACACATGCAACTTAAACTGTTCCTACTGCTTTGCAAGCCAGGGTAAGTACCACGGTGACAGAGCGCTTATGAGCTTTGAGGTGGGTAAGAGAGCCCTCGATTTTTTGGTTGAAAATTCGGGAACACGTACAAATCTTGAGGTCGATTTCTTTGGCGGCGAGCCGTTAATGAACTTTGATGTGGTCAAGGAACTTGTCAAATATGCCCGTTCTATTGAAAAAGAAAAGCACAAGAACTTCAGATTTACTCTTACTACAAACGGTGTCCTTATCGACGATGATGTGATTGAATTTGCCAATAAGGAAATGAGTAACGTGGTGCTTTCTTTGGACGGAAGAAAGGAAGTTCACGACAGATACAGAGTGGATTATGCCGGAAACGGAAGCTACGATAAGATTATTCCGAAGTTTAAAAAGCTTGTAGATTCAAGAGGCGGCAAGAATTATTACATGCGCGGTACCTTCACGCACTTTAATCCGGACTTTACAAAGGACGTGTTCCACATGGCTGACCTCGGATTTACGGAACTTAGTATGGAGCCTGTGGTAGGTAAGCCTGAGGACGAGACTACCCTTACGCCCGAGGATATCGAGGTTGTTAAGGAGCAGTACGAGATTCTTGCGAAGGACATGCTCCGTCGTAAGAAGGAAGGCAAGCCTATTACTTTCTATCACTATATGTTGGATCTTAAGGAAGGTCCTTGCATTTACAAAAGAATTTCGGGTTGCGGTTCGGGAACCGAGTATATGGCGGTTACGCCCTGGGGAGACCTTTATCCTTGCCACCAGTTTGTGGGCGAGGAGGCTTATAAGCTTGGTGATGTGTTTAACGGAGTTACCAATGAAGCGGTGAGAGAAGAGTTCAGAGGCTGTAACGCTTATGCGCGTGAAGAGTGTAAGAACTGCTGGGCCAAACTTTATTGCTCAGGCGGATGTGCGGCCAATGCCTTCCATGCTTCGGGTTCCATCAGAGGCATCTACGAGCCCGGGTGCGAACTTTTTAAGAAACGTATTGAATGCGCCGTTATGATGCGCGTAAGCGAGAACAGTGAAGAACAGTAAAAGACCGACACCCATAGTGGATTTTTTAACTGAATATGCCGATGGAGAAAATTCAAGGCTGCATATGCCGGGGCATAAGGGAATAGCCCCGGAGGGAATTCCGGATGCTCTTAAAGGCATGTACAAGTATGACATTACAGAAATTGCCGGAGCAGATAACCTTTACGCGCCGGATGGCATTATTGCTGTAAGTGAGCGTGAAGCAGGCAGAATCTTCGGTGCTAAGACTTATTATTGTACAGAGGGTTCCAGCCTTGCCATTAAGGCTATGATGTATCTTGCATTAAAGCATTTTGAAAATAGGAAAGGTGCTGTTTCGAGCGAAGAGAGGCCTACAATTATCACTATCGGCAAGTGTCATAAAGCTTTTTTTCATGCGGCGGAGCTTTTAAACATAGACGTTAATGCGATTGAGCCTGCCGGGGATTATTTAAATTCACTGTCGGCCAAAGTTAATGGGCTGACTGTCGGAGTCTACGTGACATATCCGGATTATTTCGGAACAGTCATTGACTTAAAGGCTATCAAAAGAAAACTTGAGAAAACGGAGATTCCGCTGCTTGTGGACGGAGCTCACAGTGCCTACTTTAAGTTCCTGCAAGGCGATTTTGCCAAGGATTATCCTCATCCGATAGATTGCGGAGCAGACGCCGTATGCACATCGGCGCATAAAACATTGCCGACGCTTACGGGTGCGGCATATCTTCACTTGAGCGGTTCATTCAGTGATGTTTTTTCTCTTGTTAAGCATGGCTTTGATATTTTTGGTTCGTCCAGTCCGTCATACTTAATTATGGCGAGCATTGATGCGTTTAACGGAGTGGTTGAAGAGTTCAAAGAAGAACTGCTTTCTTTTTGCAAAGAAGTCGCGTCAGTCAAAGCTGAAATTGCAAGAATGGGTTTTAATGTGCAAAAGTCCGATCCCATGCGTCTGGTAGTGGCTTCCGACGAACGGTTCACCGGAGAAGACTATGCTAAGGCATTAAGAGCCTGCAAATGCGAGCCTGAGTGCTTCGACACCGATTACGTCATAATGATGCTTTCGCCTTACAATTCGCTTAAGGACTTAGAGCGTATTAAAGAAGCTTTTTCGCTGTTACTTAAAGGCAAGGATGCATTAAGCGGTGAAGCTCAAAAGGGCTATGACTGTCTTGTGAATTTCAAATAATGTAATATAAATAAAAACCGCTGCGGTTGTGTGCCACAGCGGTTCTTTTGTTATCAAAGATTGTTATTCAAGATTGTATTTAACCTTTTCTTCCTCGGTTAATTTGGCGCCGGGGAACTGCCTTTCAGCTTCCTCGATAAGAGCGTTGTAGTCCTTGTAGGCGGTCTTATAAAGTTTGCCGGAAGAAGCAATGATAAATGACTTCTCCGAGGGAATATAAGCGCCTCCGTAGGGTACAGAAGCACACACGCCGTAGCTGTTTGTTTCAAGCAGGTACAGGCAGGTAGCGTCGCATACAGCGAGGTATCCGTCACCCGCACAGGTAGGACGCTTCAGTTCGAATACCGGGTCAAAAGAATTGGTATAAGTCTTGTCTTCGATATTACGTATCGATGCCTTTAAATCGTCGCCCTGAAGAATAAGGTTCTTATCATCGGGGGCGAAGAAGATAGCACAGTGAGATCTTGCGTAAAAAGGAACCTCGTCGATAGTCTTGCCATCAGCCGCATTGAGGATGCGAAGCTTACCGTCCATACAAGCCATGGCAACGGTCTTACCGTCATGACTTACTGCCACGAAATTAAGGGAGTAAGCATCGGAAACCTCGCGAAGTGCGTCGTTGTCATAAAGGGTTTCGTCCTTGGTAGCAACGTCTATCTTGATTAGATTCATATCTGAAGCGGATACGAATACCGACTTACCGTCTTCGGTCACCACAGCATTGTTGATGGAAGCGGTGCCGTCGGAATCAAGAAGCATTTTCTTTCGCTCCGTATCTATAACAGTAATGTGGCGATTGTCCCACAATACTGCGTATCGGCCGTTTTCCGAAAGGTAACCGTGGAACAGTTTACTGTCGCTTGACCCAAGCTTTTCATATGAAATCGAATCAATCTTACCGGTCGAAGTATCGATAGTGTACATGGTCTCGTATGAGAACAACAGTACATTGTCGCCGCGGAAACCATCGAGAATGGTGTAAGTGCTGTCAAGCTGAGCTTCGGCAATAAGCTTGCCGTCCTTGGATATTACGAGGTAACTGTCAGCCTTGTCACGTCTGGTAACGAAGTAGTCCGAGCCGAGGGGCGCGGTCTTTAAAGTAGTGAAATAATCCACATAGTCAGCGATTTCGGTAAGGTCACCCGCAGTGTGGTACTTCATAATCTGAACGGCGGATGAATATGCCGAGCGAATCGCTATAACACCGTCCATGATAATAATCTGTCTGATGGAAGAGTTAACATCAAAGGTGTTGTCCTTATAAATAGTGCCTTCGTGGAAGTTTACGGTGTAAATACGACCGTTGTCATCGCTTACGAAACCGACTGCGTTGTCTCTTCTTAAATCAAGGGTGACTGTGTCGCCGGGAAGATTCATGGAAGCGACGAGCTTGCTGGTAAGTTCATTATAAGTAAAGGCTTCTGCTTCTACAGCAACAACTATCTCGGAGAAGGTCTCGCCGGCTGCCGTGTCGTATGAATGAGCCTTGATCTTTAAATCAAAGGTCGCATTGGAGCGAATGTTGCAGGGAACCTCTCTTGTCCACATAATGTTACCGGTCTGAGGATTGATGAGGTCAAGGTATATTGTCTTGACGCCTGTCATTACAAAGTCCTGATTGCACGAGAGAACCGCAAGGTTGCCAAGCGCGGTGTAGGTATACTCCAGTACGTAGTCGTCGGAAAGTCTGGTCAGGTTGAACGCGTTCTTGTCAATGTTGTAGGCGGCGATATCAATTCTTTCGGTATCGGCTTTTCTGTATGTAAAAAGAAGATATTCTTCATCGCGGCTTATATCAATCTGCGAGTAAACCGAACCTTCAACCGGAAACTCTATGGTGCTTTTTTCCTTGCCCTTTGTAAGGTCGACGGACACTACGGAATTGTCGATAAGCAGATAACCTGTATTTCTCTCGGCGCTGATTGTGGCACCGTCTATGTATGAGTCGGACTCGAAACTGAATAACTTTTCGCCTATAAAGGAGTATTTGTCCAAAGAATAATCGGACAAAATATATAATCCGTCGGCGTCGGCAAAGAAATCGTCAACCTTAACAAGGTAGTTGTTCTTGCCTACCGTGGGAGAAATCTTGCAAACAAGCTCCCAGGTTTCGGCATCCCATACGTAAACATTGTAGCCGTTATCTCTTGTGAGGAGGTGCTTCTTGTCGGTGCTTAACTTTTCATCAATCGGAGAAAGGTCATGCTCAAGAACTCTGTCAAAGGCCATCTCCTCGCCGGTATCGTAAGCGTGAAGCACCTGACTCAATGCATATTCGGCTTCGGGCACGTAAGGACGTTCATTGCCGGGACCGGGGAGGCCTGCGATTGCTACCAAAGCTGCGTCCTCGCGGTTGCCTTCGTTCATGAGAGACAGGGCTTCTTTGGCAAAGAAGCGGGACTGGTTCTCCTGCTTAAGCTTGTATTCTTCAAGAATTTCGTCGGCAAGCTGCGTCTTTTCATCGGCAAGCTGAGCCTTTTCATTGGCAAGGGTGGTCATCTTGTCGGCAACGTTGGCGTGGTACAGACCAAACGCAATACCGGCAATCGCAATGATTCCTGCGGCTGCGGATACCAAAGAAACCGTACGTCTTACGATACGCTCTCTGTGGCGCTGCCTTAAGTCGTCGTAGTTACAACCGATGACGGGAGCTACGAGACGAAGAATTTCAGTCTTAAATTTCTTGTTGCGTTCACTTGCCGTTTCGCCGCGAACGTCGGCGGCAAGAGGCTCGACGGGGTTGCCGTTTTCATCGTTTAAAAGAAGCTCGGGGAAGCTTTCGTTGGGCTCGCCTTCCACTAAGACTGCGAGGATGTTCTCGCGGCCGTGAAGCTTAATGAAAGTCTCGATTTCTTTCTGAACCCATTCGGACTCGGGAGTTCTGGGGGAGCAGATTACTATGAGGTGCTCGGATTCCTTTAAAGCCTCGCCGATGTTATCGCTTAAGTTGCTTCCGATGGGGAGCTCTTCCTGATCTCTGAATACGCGCTCGATTTTCTTAATGCCTAAGCGCTTCTGAACCGACTTGGGAATCTTGTAGGTCTCAAGGCCGGTGTGGACTTTCTTGGCAATCTCCATGTCGAGAGGAGCGTGCCTGTAACTGATAAATGCATTGTACTTCATAAATTGTATTTCCTTACTGCTTGTAGTGCTGAATAGTCCCGGGATTAGTCCTCCGCGGGAGTGTATGTCTTATAAAAGATTTCTCTGTTGATTACGTATACGTCGGAGGTGTCGTCGGCTCTTACGGCAAGGTAGTCGCCGGGAGTTCCGAGGTAGTACTTGTGCTCGTCCCATGCCGTGAAAACCTTGACTCTGTTAGTCAATTCCCTTGCGTATACACCGCTGTTGCTGCATGAAAGACAGCTCTTGGCAAAAGGAAGAAGGGAAATACGCGCGCCGTCCTCCATATCGATAACCGTAGGAGGATATTCGCCGGGATACACGTAGGGCTCAGGGAGCTTCTTGTATGAACGGTTAAAGCGCTCGCCGGTACAAGGGTAAATCTCACCCTCAACGCCTATGATGATGTATAAGTCCTCTTCAACATTTACATCCACGTCGCCCTCGAGAGTTCTGACGGTAATCTTTCCGCCGGGCTTGGCAAATTTGGAAGCCTCGACATAGCCCACAGATACGGGATTCTTAACGTAGTGGGTCATTTGTGATATGTCTTCGTGATGATTTGAAGCGTAGATGATTTCGGAGTCTTTAAAATATTGACTCATTCGGTCATCGATATATTTATCAAGTGATTCCTTCTCATAAGGAATGTTTGCTTTTTCCATCAGGTCTTTCTTAAGAAGACCGCCGGCCTTGTACATATGACCGCCGCCACCGCCCATACCTTCCGCAAGGTAGGCCGCAAGCTCGCCGGCTCTGACTTCCTTAATACAGCTTCTTACCGAAAGCTTAACGCCGAAAGGAAGAATACTGTAGACCAGACAAGTGTCGACACCGCTCACCTCAAGGAACATATCGCTGATGATGCCGAGAATGTTGGGGTCGCAGGGAGCGGCCTCGATGATACCGTAGCGGTACTCATCATCGTATCTTGCGCCGTTAAGAGCGTCACCCGCTATGCTAAGCTCTTCCCTTGAAAGGTTAGAGTTCTTAAACATAAGAATGTCGTCAATCTTAAACTTGGCGAAGTCTCTTAAGTCCTTGTCCGCGGGGTGCGATATCTCGGCAAATCCGCCGGTATCGGTCATAAGCCCGTAGTAGAGGGCCGTGGAGACATTGATGTCGGAATTGATGTCCACGTTTTCTTTGGACAGGAGTTCGTATAGGATGGTGGAGCAGGAGCCGTAAGCGCTGCGCACGTCTGACATCGCGGGAAGCTCGGAAGACACCTGATGGTGATCGATTACCGCAATGTTGTCGGCTTCGAAATAGGTCACGTTGCTTTCCTTGTACTGGCAGTCCACCGTGATGAGCAACTCGGGCTTGTCTATCGAAGTCACGTACTCCGCAGGAATCTCGAGACGCTCGGTCATAAGCAGGAGATTCGCCTTCTGAATAGGGAACTTGCCGCCGTATACGAAGCGCACATCCTTGCCCTGCGACTTAAGGTACGTTGTAAGTGCATACCCGCTGGCCAGCGCATCCGCGTCGGGGTTGTCGTGACACTGCACCACTATATTGTTAAATTTTGTAAAGTCTGATAAGGATAAAGCCATTTATAGCCTCTCTTTCACACTATTTCGAACTTATACTATACCATATTTTCGCAAAAAGTACAGCAACCCTACGGTATTGAAAGAATTGCCGCGGCGGGTGGTAAAATGTGGCATAAGGTGGGAAACTGCGCTATAATTGGATAAATTTACAGCGAAAGAAGGTTACAGATGAAAGGGAGATTGTTATTAATATTATTGCTGGGGGTGACGATGATGTTCCTGTTCGGATGCGGCAAGAAGCAACCGCAGTATCAGCTGAAGCTTGACGGCTACGGTCTGGAATCGTCTAAGACTGCATATGCTGAGGGTGAGAAGGTTACTGTGACCTTCCCTGCGGAGTACATAGGAACGGACACCGACTACAACTTTACCGCCGATAGCGAAGATGTGAAGCTAAGCCGCGACTACAGTGGTAAGAAGGGCTATGTCATGAAGTTCACTATGCCCGCGCACGATGTAACGATATCCGTAAGGTCTAGTAACAGCATGAGCTTCGACCCTACAGCGATTGATTATGAAGAGCCCGAGGAAGGCGAGGGTACGGACAAAGAAACCGACGCTACAAGCGTAGAAGCCGAACCCGCGGAACCCGCACCGATTACCGAAGAGAAGACTCTTGTAGTTGTATTCTCCGCAACCGGCAATACCAAGGACGTTGCCGAGAAGATTGCAAGCCTCACCGGGGCAGATTTATACGAAATCAAGCCGGCAGTGGAATACACCACAGAAGACCTCGACTGGAACGACAAGAACAGCCGCACCACCATCGAGCAGAACGACCCGAGCTCGCGCCCCGAGATAGGTAGCGACCCCGTAGACCTTACGGGCTACACCCGCATATTTATCGGTTACCCTATATGGTGGGCAATCGAGCCTCGTATAATGGATACATTTGTGGAAAGCTATGACTTCGACGGCATCACAATGATTCCTTTCTGTACTTCGGGAAGCAGCAGCCTCGGACAGAGCGGCAAGAATCTTGAGAAACTCGCAGGCTCCGGCAACTGGCAGGCCGGCAGACGCTTCAAAGGCGGCGCCTCCGAGAACGAAGTAAGCAAGTGGCTGGGAACCCTTGAATAATATGAAGAAGAACACTTTGGTCAAAAGAACACTCGACATCATTCTGGCCATACTGCTATTATTTCTTATGGCTTATCAGGTAACCGGTGACCTCTGGCACGAATGGCTCGGAATTGCTATGACGGTTCTGGTGATAGTCCATCACATACTCAACCGTCGCTGGTACACCGCACTGTTCAAAGGAAAGTACACCGCCTACAGAATAGTAATAACGGTGGTAGACTTCCTGCTGCTTATAAGTTTCGCACTTGCGGCACTTACAGGCATTTCGATGAGCGCCTACGCAGTACCTTTTTTGAACGGATTGATTCCCATGATGACGGCGATGAAGCTGCATCTCGGAGTATCGTGGTGGTCATTTGTGCTTATGTCGATCCACATAGGGCTTCACTTGCGATCGGTTTTTGCGGGCTTAAAGGTGTCCGAACGCACCAAGCTTATTATTAAGATAGTCTTAGCGGTTTTGGGCGCAATCGGCATCCTCATGCTTTCATTGGAAGGTGCCGGTAACTATTTGACATTCAGGACACATTTCGCAACGCATTTCATCGAAGGTCCGACTATAGTAATTATACTTAAGAACATTCTCATGATGATGCCGTGGATGGTCACAACAATATATTTTTAGGGATATGGAGAAAAAATGATAGAACTTAAAATCCTCGGGGCAGAGAATTTCCCCGAAATAATGGCTTTTGACAAGCTATGCTTCCCCACAGACTGCTGGAAGGAAGAAGATATGAAAGGGCTTCTTGAAGAAGACCGCGCAATTTACTACGCGCTCATGGACGGCGACAAGCTAGTGGGCGACGCATTTATCTACAACTGGAAAGGCGTGCACGACTACGTTAAGCTCATGAATCTTGCCGTTCACCCCGACTACAGGGGACAGGGGCTTGCGCACAAGCTTCTTAACCACGTGACCGAAGAAATGGTCAAAGACGAAATGTATCGCTTCTGCGGCGAGACACGCTCCACCAATTACGGGATGCAGAAAGTCTTCGAAGACTGCGGTTATAAGCTTAATCGCGTAGAGGAGAATTACTTCGAAAATCCCCCGGAGAGCGCATACAAATACGTATTACAGATTGAAGGCAGTCAAGCTTAGGCTTGGCTGTTTTTATTTTGTGCTTGCAAAAGAAAGCCTTCGGTGCTAATATATCAAACAGATATATCAAATAGATACATACAGGAGACAACAATGGCCAGAGAAAAGAAGATAGACATGGTAGTTCTGGGGCTGCTTTCTCACGAGCCCCTTACAGGCTACGATATCAAGAAGGAGATTGACGGAGCGATAAGTTTCTTTTGGAAGGGAAGCTTCGGAAACATATATCCGACACTAAAGGAGTTAGAGGCGCAGGGAATGGTCGCGCGAAGCGCTGGCAAGGCAGAGGAGTCGGGCCGGGAGAAGATTGCATACAGCATCACCGATTCCGGGCGCGAAGCTTTGAAGGAATGGCTAAACGACGAGAAGGCGAGCAATGAGCTTAGATACGAGACACTTCTAAAACTGTTCTTTGGCGCCAATGCCGGTAAGGATATTACGCTTAAGAACATCGAGGCTTTTGAACAGAAGATTGCCGCGGATTTAAAGCTGCTTAAGTTCTACAAGGGCAACCTTGAGAAAGTGCTTGACAACGATGACCATGTGTATTTCTACCTCACGGTTTCTTTTGGCGTGGAGACTTATGAGGCGTATCTTAAGTGGTGCGCGAAGGCTAAGAAACTCCTGAAGGAGAGGATTAAGAGATGAGACAGAAAGTCAGAAAATGTTTGTTGATAGTGTCGTTTTTATTGTTTCCGATTACGATTTACTATTTTTCGCCGGCGCTTATTATGCAGGCGGCAGCGGAGCATATAATAAACGGAAGCTTTATAGTATTTGCGGCGATGCTCGTGTTATCGATGTTTTTCGGGCGCGCGTGGTGCGGATATTTGTGTCCCGCGGGCGGATTGCAGGAGTGTGCAGGCATGGTTAAGGATGAGCCCGCGAAGCAGGGGTGGCGCGACAAGATTAAGTTCGTAATCTGGATAGTCTGGATATGCGCGGTGATTGCAACGTTCGTAATGGGTAAGGGCGGCGTGACCATCGATCCTTTTTTCATGACCGAGCACGGAATATCGATTACGGAGATTTACGGGTACATAATTTATTACGGAATCATACTTCTTCTTTTTACACCGGCGATTATTCACGGTAAGCGCGCGACCTGCCATTATCTGTGCTGGATGGCGCCGTTTATGATTATCGGCGGTACAATCGGCAGATGGCTTCACCTTCCGCAACTTCACGTGGAGGCCGACAAAGCATCCTGTATCGGCTGTGGCAGATGTTCAAAGGCCTGCCCCATGGGACTTGATGTGAAGACCATGGTGGAAGAAGGTCGCAACCACAAGTGCTCAGAGTGCATTCAGTGCGGCGCCTGTATCGACGAATGTCCTAAGAAAGTGCTTAAGTACAAGGTGCTTTGGACAAAGCAGGAGCAAAAATAATTGTGCGAATTGATTGTATAATTAAAATATAATAAAATGTAGATATAATCTTTATCGATAGAGACCTATTGCACACAGCGAGGTGACAGATGAGACTTTCTACACTTAACAAAGAATTCAAACTCGTAAGACAGGAAGCTATGGACATGTTCGTGAAGTTAAGCCAGGTGGATCCCAATCTTGTGTTGATTGAGGAGTACTGGATTACTTCCGACGAGACCATGGGCAACAGATGCGCGTTCTTTGAGTCCTACACTCAGGCGGAAGAATACGCATATATGCTCGCAGCCAATCGTGCGTCCCAGAACGCAAACGGCGAGAAACCTTTCATCATCTACGTTAACGGTAAGGAGACCAAGGTCGACGGCAAGCTTAAGCAGTATTTGAAGGGCGATTTTGAATTAAAGAGATAATCAATAGAGCAGAATAAAAGGGCAACAGTCATCCTTTTGACGGGGTGATTGTTGCTTTTTGCTTATCAGCCGGCCGGAGAAAGAGTCTCTTGCGAGGCGACACCTTTCATTCGGGCATGTTGTATCCTTATTTCAGATGAAATACTGATTAAGGAAAGTGAGGTTGTTATTTATGTACGGAGCAATTTTAGGAGATATTATAGGCAGCAGATTTGAGTTTGACCGCGGCGGCAAGACCAAGGATTTTGAACTTATTACCCGCGAAGATTCGTGGACTGACGATACAGTAATGACGGTTGCTGTGGCAGAGGCTTTGCTGAGCCTTGACCGCGACGCTGCGGTTTCTGAGATTGAAGAGGCTTGCACTCGGACGATGCAGGATTGGGGAGCAAGATATCCTTTTGCCGGATATGGGCTTCGATTCGGAGCGTGGCTCGGCTCAGAGAACCCCACACCTTACGGAAGCTTTGGAAACGGCTCCGCCATGCGAGTTTCCGCAGTCGGCTGGCTCTACGATACCGTCGAGAGAACACGTGAAGTAGCACACGCAACAGCTGCTGTGACCCACAACCATCCCGAAGGCCTTAAAGGCGCCGAGTGCACGGCAGCAGTAGTGTTCCTTGCGCGCACCGGAACCGCCCTCGAGGAAATCAAGGCCTACGTAGACCGCGAATTCGGCTATGACTATTCTGAAACACTCGATGAAATGCGCGCCCGTCACAATCACGACGAATCCTGCATGGATTCCCTTCCCAAGGCACTTCGCAGTTTCTTTGACGGAACTTCCTATGAAGATGTAGTCCGCAACGCAGTCTCTCTCGGCGGCGACACCGATACCCTTGGAGCAATTGCCGGGGCCATGGGCGAAGCTTTTTTTGGCGTGCCGGACGAGCTTAAGCGCAAGTGCATGGAGCTGATAGAGTCGGATATGGCTGATGTGGTGAAGAGATTCACTGTGGCCTTGAAGAATAAGTAAACTGAAAGCGGGGACCGAACAACGGCCCCCGTTTTTTAGTACTTAATATCAATCAAAAGATTGGTGTATTCCCAAATGCGTTTTTTGAGCATTACCAGCCTTTCTTCGGAAACATCCGGGAGTCCGGTGACTGCGATAAGCCCTTCGATACCTTTAAGCAGAACCGCCGCAAGTTCGCGACTTCCGATTGCTAGTTTATATTTAATCTGCTTTTTCTCAAGACCGCTGTCCAGCATCTTGACGATATAAGGATATATCAGCTCAATAGTTTTCTCATGAAGAATAAGCCTCATGGCCGCGTGAATATTGGTGGCTTGAAGTTTATTGTAGTAATCGCCGACGGTTCTCTGGAATTCTTCAAAGAATAAATCCACGCGCTTGGCGAAAGAAAGCTCATCGTTAACAAAAATAGCACCGATTCTCTCCGAATATCCCTGCATATACCTTTCCACAACCGCCTCGAATATGGCTTCTTTGGAGTCAAAAAAATGATAGAAGCTGCCGGTAGAAACGCCGGAAGCACCCAAAATATCGCGGATACCGGTTGCATCATAGCCTTGTTCCATGAAAAGGTCGGTGGCGGTTGTAAGTAACAGTTCTTTGGTCTTGTTATTCTTCATGATAGTTCCTAATGAATTTCTATAGTATCTTTGGTCAAATCCTGTACGCTCACGTACGGGTTACGGTAGAGCTTTCTCTTCTTGGGAAGCCCCATAAGCTTTACAATTGATGTCTTGCGTCCTGCGGCATTAAGGAGTTCTCTGTCACCGGCGGTAATCTCATAGCCGATGGCGCGCTTGGGACAGGAAGTCACACATGCCATACAATTCATGCAATGGTGCAGAAATGCAGGCTTACCGTCACTAAGTTCAATATTCTTACACTGACATACCTTGGCGCACAGCCCGCAACCGATGCATGCATCCGAAACTGTAAACGGATAGTCGGCATACTTCTGAAGCTCCAGATACGGCCCCATAAACTTCTTCATCTTACGACGCGTAATTGCTCCTGCTTTAGGATAAGCCTTTGTAAGCCTGTTTGCAATGTCCCCGGCAATCTTCGCAGCTTTTTTCTCCATGCGAGGCACCATGAATTTGGGTGAGGGAAACGGCGGATACACTATCACATAATTAGCCACACAGTGTACGACGTCGGCAAGAGAAAGCTCCGCGCCCTTTGCCCGTATAAGCTCTGCCATCTTTTCGCAGGCAAACCCGCATATAAAACTTGGATTGGCAACTGCAAAAATATAGGCATTCGGATTAATTTTAAGTCCTTCCACAAATTTCACTACATGCTCCGGCACAGTCCAATGATATACAGGATATACAAAACCTATAACATCACAATCCTCCGCAGACACCTCATCGGGCTCTGTACGCATCGATACAAGCTCGGCATCTCCGAGCCTCTCTGCAATCTTTATTGCTGTTCTCAGGCTGTTTCCCGTGCCTGTGAAATAATATATTCTCTTCCTCATGCCAATACCTCCGATTAAAAAATAGAACAATGTTCTAATTCAAAATACCACGCGCTTCAGTTCACGTCAACCCCACTTGTCATATTTCTGTTGAACATCGTGCGAAATCCATATATCATATAGTAAAACGTTATTGTTAGGGTTTTCAGGGTTACCAAAACAGGAGAGGGTTATGAAAAAGAACAAATTGTGGAGCATGGCGATAGCAGCGATATTAGCCCTGTCGCTCGTGGGGTGCGGCAAGGAAGCGGAACCGGCCAAAGAAGACGGAATACTCTTAGGCGTCAGCCAGATTGGTTCCGAGAGTGCGTGGCGCATAGGCAACACCCGCGACATTGAGGAGCAGGCCGACAGATACGGCATCAACCTCATGATGGAGAATGCCAACCAGAAGCAGGAGAATCAGATAGCCGCGATAAGGCGGTTTATTGCGTATAAAGTTGACGTTATTGCTTTTTCCCCTATAGTGGAAGAAGGCTGGGACAACGTGCTCAAGGAAGCCAAGGACGCGGGCATCCCCGTAATTCTTGTAGACAGAGATATCAACACGGCCAAAGAAGGCCTCACTACCTGCCTTATCGGCGCCGACTTCTACAAAGAAGGCGTCATGGCAGCCGAGTACCTCATCAGAAAGGCCGATGCCCTCGAGATGGATCACGTGAACATCGTAGAGATTGCGGGAACAGAGAACTCTACGCCCATGAGACAGCGTCAGGCGGGCTTCTACGATACGATAGCGGGCGACCCGAGGATGACGGTGCTTGAAAGTATCGACGGCGACTTCCTTAAGAGCCGCGGCGCAGAATGCATGCGCTATCTACTCGAAACCTACGGCGACCAAATCGACGCCGTATACAGCCACAACGACGAAATGACACTCGGCGCGCTTCCGGAGATTGAAAAAGCGGAATTCGTACCGGGACAGGACATAATTATCATATCCATCGACGGCGGTCAGGAAGCCATCGATGTGCTCAAAGAGGGTAAAATAAACTGCGTTGTCGAATGCACTCCCAAGCTTGGCAAGGCTCTGATGGAGACTGTGCTTAAGCTTAAGAACGGGGAAGAAGTGGATGCTTTGATTCACCCCGAGGAGGAAGTGTTCAGCGACGAGATGGATACATCTGCCATTGCACCGAGAGGTTACTAGGCTATGACAGGCGCCGGGTAACGTGGCGCGAAAGGATAGAGTATGGGGAAGGTTAAAAAAGAAAAAAGTATTCTGGGGCAGATAAGCGACCTAAGTCACAGGCTCGTTCTCATGCTGGTGATACCTATTGTCATCAGCCTTGTTCTCATGCTTATTTATGCCGCCAAGTATCATAGCTCCATATCCAGAATGGGCACCATCGCAAGCCTTAAGACCGTGGTGACCGAGGACATACCCGGAGCCGCCTGGAACATTGTAAGCGGCCGCGAAACCCTTGAAGAAAGCGGCATCTACCCATCTATTCATTCAGTTAACGACACCATTGAAGATATCACTGACCGAACCGGTCAAGAGAATAGACTTGCCCTTATCGTGGCAAGCCGAACCATGCAAACGCTTGAAAATTACGTCGATAAGATACGCGACAACATGAAAGCCGACGTTCCGGTAGTGCAGAGCGAAGAGGAACTCGAGGAAGTAAGAGACGTTGCGGCACTCGTAGACAGTATGCTTAACGATTACATCGCTCAGGAAATCGAATCCACCGCCCGCATGAGCGTGAGCCTCCGACTGGTCATCCTCATGACCGCCATCGCCGAAGTCCTCATAGTAGTCATAGCCCTCTGGTACAGGAACCGTTCGGTAAAAGCAACCGCGACCTCAGTAAGACAGCCCATCGAGCGCCTCGAAGAAGTGGCAGCCAAGATTGCCGAGGGCTCCCTCGACGCGCGACTTGCGGACACCGACGTAACAGAACTTAGAAATTTGACTCATCAGGTCAATACCATGGCGGACCGTTTAAAAAGCATGATGGAAAAGAGCAATCAGGACGCGAAAACCCTGAGAAAAGCGGAACTTCGTACCCTTCAGGCTCAGATTAACCCGCACTTCTTATATAACACCCTCGACGCAATCGTCTGGAAAGCGGAAGCGGGTGAAAAGGACGAGGTAATTCAGCTTACCAGCGCCCTCAGCAATTTCTTCCGAATCAGCTTATCCTCCGGTGCCGACTGGATACCCATCAGCCAGGAGAAAAAACACATTGAAGGTTACCTTACCATTCAGCAGACCCGTTACCGCGACATCATGGATTACGAAATTGACATCCCTGACGAAATCGGTGATTACTATATACTGAAGCTTCTTTTGCAGCCACTTGTTGAAAATGCGCTGTATCACGGCATTAAGATTAAGCGAGGCGGCGGCATCATCAAAGTAAGTGCAAAGCTTCAGGACAACTACCTTATATTCAGCGTGCGAGACACCGGCTCCGGCATGACACCTGAACAACTTAAAGAACTTAAAGACAAGATGAAGAAAGGCCAGCCCTCCGTCAGTGAAGGCGGTGGCGGCGGCTTCGGACTTGTAAACGTTAATCTTCGTATCAGACTTTATTACAATCAGACAGACGGGTTACAGATAGAAAGCAGCGAGGAAGGCACCACCGTAAGCTTCAGGGTGCCGCTTAGGACGAGAGAGGAGATATTTGAGAATGAAAGTATTCTTAGCTGATGACGAAATTGTTATCAGAGAGGGGATAAGGGAATCGTTTCCGTGGGAGGAGACGCCCTATGTATTGGTAGGCGAGGCGCCCGATGGGGAAATGGCGCTTCCGATGATAAGAGACACCAATCCCGACATTGTAATCACGGATATCAAGATGCCCTTCATGGACGGTATCGAGTTATGCAGGACGCTTCGCGCCCAGATGCCATGGATAGGCATAATAGTGTTAAGCGGTTACGATGAGTTTGAATATGCGCGTCAGTGCATTCAGTTAGGCGTGCGGGAGTACTTACTAAAGCCCATCAACGCTGAGGAACTTAAGTCGGTTCTCGACAAGGTCAGCGCCCAGATTAAGGCCGAGCGTAACACCTTTGAGCATGCCGCAAGCTTAAGAGCCCGCATGGAAACCGGCGGCAAGTTCGTCAAAGAAAAACTCGTCGGCTCCCTTTTCTCCGACGAAGCGGCCGAGGAAGATGCTCGCCCCGTACTCGAGCAGTTAAGAAACATGGGCTGCCCCGTACCCGCACCTTACTATGCGGTAATTGACGCAGCATTCTCGCCCACAGCGGAAGGACAGGAAGCGGCGGCAGTTCTGGCAGAGAGCAGTAACGGCAAGGTTCTTTGTTCTCCCGGCAGAGTCGGCACGAGATTCTTAGCACTGGGCGACAGCGCGGAAGATGCGGAGGAAAGAGCGTATGCTTTTGCCACATCACTTGCAAGGGAACTTGAGCGTTCTGACTGCAAGGATATACGCGTGGGCATAGGCGATATAGTAGGCGAGCCCGAGAAGATTTACACAAGCTTTAAGGCTGCAAGACACATCCGTCACCTACTTGTAGAGCGTACCGACGAGCAGGCTATAATCCTCGGTACCCGCGAGATGGGTGACGTGGCAGACGACAAGGCTCCCGCAATCATTAATGAAGCGAAGCTCTACATGTCGAGCCACTTTACGAACCCTAACCTCATGCTTCAGGACGTAGCCAAGGCCGTTAACATGAGCAACAGCCGCTTCTCCACCGTATTCTCCCAGCAGAACGGCCAGACCTTCACGGAGTACTTAATGTATCTTCGCCTCAACAAGGCCAAAGAACTCTTACGTACCACCGGCACCAGAAGCTCCCAGATTGCCAGGGAGGTCGGATACAACGATGCACATTATTTTTCCTATATATTTAAAAAGAACACGGGTTTAACCCCCTCGGATTACCGTGCGCAGTATCAAAATCAACCTGAATAAAAAAATAATTAACTTTTAAAGACAGTCCCACCAAAACACAAAATGATTTTCAACCAACTCAAAATGAACCTTGATTTACCTTCCCGCGCAAATACGATATCGTAATTGCAGACGGCCAATGGTGGCCACAAAAACAGGAGGAAAGCAAAAAATGAGAAAGTTAAAATCATTGTTATTGGTGGGATTACTTGTTCTTTCATGCGTTCTTACAGCGTGTGGCGGCGGCAAGAAGGGCGGCAACATCAAAGTCGGTGTTGTTAACAACCCTCCTTCAGAGTCCGGTTATCGTGAAGCTAACGTAAAGGACATGGAAGCAGTATTCTCAGCAGAAAACGGCTACGAACTTAAGACAGCTTACAGCATTAAGAACGACGAGCAGCTTCAGGCAGCTCAGGGCTTCATCACTGAAGGTGTTGACTATCTTCTTATTTCCGCAGCAGAGACAACAGGTTGGGACGAAGTTCTTAAAAAGGCTAAGGAAGCCGGCATTAAGGTTTATCTCTTCGACCGTATGATCGACGTTGACGAAAGCCTTTACGAAGCAGCAGTTGTTTCCGATATGGCCAAAGAAGGCGAGACCGCAGTTAAGTGGTTACTTGACCAGAACCTTTCCGAGTACAACGTAATTCACATCCAGGGTGCTATGGGTTCCGATGCTCAGATCGGACGTACCGGTGCTTTAGACGAGCAGTTCGCATCCGGCAAGATGACCAAGGTTGTTCAGCAGACAGCTACATGGGATGAAGCAGAAGCTAAGAACATCGTTGAATCCGTTATCAACAGCGGCGCAAGCTTCAACGTAATCTATGCAGAGAACGACGGTATGGCTAAGGGCGCAGTTGCAGCTCTTGACGAGCACGGTATCACCCACGGTGTTGACGGCGACGTTATCGTTATGGGATTTGACTGCAACAAGTGGGCATTAAGAGAACTCCTTGCAGGCAAGTGGAACTACGATGGACAGTGCAGCCCCTTCCAGGCTCAGATCATCAGCGACCTCATTAAGGGAACCAAGACCGCTTCTTCCAAGAAGATTATCAACGAAGAAAAGGGATTTGACGCTAAGGCTCTTACTCAGAGCGACATCGACACCTACGGCTTAGGTGAATAATCAGTAGAAACCATTATGGCGCAGCTGAGCTGTATAAAAGCAGCCCGGCTGCGTTTTGGTTAGGGAGGAATAGGAATGCAGGAAGAAATTTTACTGCAGATGAAAGGCATAAATAAGAAATTCCCCGGTGTTTTGGCACTTAACGGTGTGGACTTTACTTTGAGAAAAGGTGAAATCCATGCCCTTATGGGCGAGAACGGTGCAGGTAAGTCTACCCTTATTAAGGTACTTACCGGGGTATATCAAAAGGACGGCGGCGAGATTTCTCTCGAAGGACAGAACGTTTCCATCAAGTCCCCTCAGGACGCTCAGAACAAAGGTATCAGCACGGTTTATCAGGAGATAACCTTGTGCCCCAACCTTACTGTGGCTGAGAATATGTTCATCGGCCGCGAGAACGGTTCATGGATTAAGCGTAAAGAACGCGAGAAACGTGCGGACGAAATCCTCGGCGGACTCGGCATTCCCGCAAGAAGCACTCAGCAGTTAGGTGACTGTTCTTTGGCCGTTCAGCAGATGGTTGCAATCGCGCGCGCGGTTGATATGAATTGTAAAGTCCTTATATTGGACGAGCCCACTTCTTCTCTTGACGACAAAGAAGTAAACATGCTCTTTGACCTTATGAGAGACTTAAAGAGCAAGGGCGTAGGCATTATTTTCGTAACTCATTTCCTTGAGCAGGTGTACGAAGTCAGCGACCGTATTACGGTTCTTCGTAACGGCGAGCTCGTGGGTGAGTATCCGGTAGAGAAGCTTCCGAGAGTAGAGCTTGTATCCAAGATGATGGGTAAAGATCTCGATGAATTAAGCACCCTCGGAGAGCACGAAGAAAAGAAAACTATTGTAAATGATGTGTTATACGAAGCTGAAGGCTTATCAAGCAGTGAAGCGCAACCCTTTGATTTCTCCATAAGAAGAGGAGAAGTTAACGGATTCACGGGACTCTTGGGATCCGGCCGAAGCGAGAGCGTAAGAGCAATATTTGGTGCCGATAAGGTTAACGGAGGCACCGTTAAGATAAAGGGCGAGCAGGTTAAGATTACCAAGCCCATCGATGCAATGAAGCACGGAATCGGCTACCTTGCGGAAGACAGAAAGCGAGACGGTATTATCGCAGAGCTTAGCGTACGCGAGAACATCATTCTTGCGCTGCAGGTTATGAACGGTATGTTTAAGCCCATAAGCCGCAGCGAACAGGAAGCCTTCGCGGACGAGTACATTAAGGTTCTTAACATCAAGACCGCAAGCCGCGAGACTCCGGTAGGATCGCTCAGTGGCGGTAACCAGCAGAAAGTTATCCTTGCCAGATGGCTCCTTACTCACCCCGATTACTTAATCCTGGACGAGCCTACCAGAGGTATCGACGTAGGTACCAAACTTGAAATCCAGAAACTTGTGCTTAAACTGGCCGAAGAAGGCGTGAGCGTAACCTTTATTTCGTCGGAAGTCGAGGAAATGCTTCGTACCTGCAGCCGCCTCATCGTAATGCGCGACAGACATATTGTAGGCGAACTTAAAGGCAAGGATTTAAACCAGACACAGGTAATGAAGACTATTGCGGGAGGAGAAGCTTAAGATGAAAAAGAAAAACAAAAAGTTCTTAAGCGGCGGCCTCGGCCAGCTTACAATTCCGCTTATAGCAATTGCATTATTATTTATCTTTAACCTTATAAGAGACCCGGGCTTCTTCAGCATCGGAATCTCTCACAACAACGACGGCAACGCAGTACTTGCCGGCAACTTAATCAGTATCATTAACGGTGCCAGCGAACTTGCGGTTCTTGCAATGGGCATGACCCTTGTTACAGCAGCCTGCGGCGGACAGGATATTTCAGTCGGTGCGGCAGCAGCCATTGCCGGCAGCGTATTCGTAAAGGTACTTAAGTCAGGCTCCGGCATATCCGGCGGCACAGTGCTTCTTGCTTTTGTCGCAGCATGTATCGTGGCTATGCTTTTTGGTACCTTCAACGGTGTACTCGTAGCGGTGTTTAAGATACAACCGATGATAGCGACGCTGATCCTATACACGTGCGGCCGCTCGATTGCGTACTGGATAAACGGCGGCGCGACACCTACAGTCAGCAGCCACATCATTACCGCTATCGGAAGCTTTATCCCGGGCATCCCGATTCCGACACCGGTACTTATAGTTGCGCTTGTAGCAATACTGTTTAAGCTCCTGTTCCACTTCACATCCTTAGAGCTCTTCACACAGTCCGTAGGTATCAACGGAAGCGCGGCAAGACTTAACGGTATCAATTCAACATTTATCAAGCTTTTGTCCTTCATCATTCTCGGCGTGTGCGTAGCGGTTGCGGGCACCATCGGCGTAAGCCGACTCAGCCTTATCAACCACGAAACCCTCCTTCTTGATGTGGAAATGGACACCATCCTTGCGGTTGCCATCGGCGGTAACAGCTTAGGCGGCGGTAAGTTTAAGATAAGCGGCAGTATCATCGGCGCTTACGTTATCCAGATGCTCACCACCACCCTCTATGCCATGAAGGTTTCATCCACGGACGTTAAGGCCTACAAGGCCATCGTAATAGTCCTCCTCGTGGTAATCGGTTCCCCCGTGGTTAAGCAGCGCTTCGGTAAGCTTGTGGAGCGCATCTCAAGTAAAAAGAAAATAACTGTGAAAGGAGCGGAAGAATAATGAAGAATCCATTCGGCAAAAGAAAAGAACCGCTCACAGACACACAGCTTCTTATGACCATCACCATCGGCATATTCGTGGTGATGTACATCCTCGCGATGACACTTCTCGGCGGCGGTTTCTTACACGCTCAGCAGATTTTTGACATGCTTAACGACAACGCAAGCTTAATTATCGTATCCTGCGGTCTTACCATCGTAATGATCGGCGGCGGTATCGATATCAGCGTCGGCGCGGTAACGTCCCTCGTAGTAATGAGCTGCGTTCTCTACTTAAACAACGGCGGCAACGTATTCGTCTCGATACTGCTTGCTCTCGGCATCGGCCTTGCATTCGGCCTTGTACAGGGCTTCCTTATCAGTTACCTCGAGATTCAGCCGTTTATCGTAACCCTGGCGGGTATGTTCTTTGCAAGAGGTATGACCACCATTCTTTCGGTTAACCCTCAGAAAGTCGACCATGCTGCTTTTGCCAAGGTACGTGACACACAGATAGTTATCCCCTGGCTTGGATACACCGCGAAGAACGGTAACCTCGTTCCCGCGCGAATCGAGCTTGGTGTCATAGTTGCTTTAATATGCGTGGCATTTATCTTTGTCCTGCTTAAGTACCTCCGCCTCGGCCGTAACTTCTACGCAATGGGCGGCAACCAGACAAGCGCCCTGATGCTGGGCATTAATGTCAAAAGAACACGTTTCTTTAGCTACATTCTAAGCGGCCTCTTAAGCGGTATCTCCGGTTTCGTCTTCATGATGCACACCGGCGCAGGTAACGCCACCAACGCAGCCGGCATGGAAATGAATGCAATCGCTTCTTCCATCATCGGTGGCACCCTTCTTACGGGAGGTGTGGGCAATGTCATCGGTACTTTCTTTGGCACCATGACCCTTACCACCATTAAGAAGATTGTAGTATCCAGCGGCCTTAACGATCCCTGGTGGCAGAGTATCACCACAGGCGGCATGCTTTGCTTCTTCATCCTCTTGCAAAGCGTAGTGCTCGGTCGCAGATCCAAAAAGAAAAAATCATAGTTTTTTGTGTAATCCTTCCCACGAAAGGCGTCCCGGTCATCTCCCCGGGGCGTCTTTGTGTTATTATAGATATGTGTCATGAAATATTTTAAAAAGACCTATTGACCTTACAGTGCACTATAATGATAAAACGGTTTCAGAAAGGAGGATGTGACATGACGATTAAGGAATTTGCAAGTCTTTGCGGCTGCAATCCCCAGACTCTCAGATATTACGATCACACGAATCTGCTGAAACCGGTTAAGGTGGATGAATGGACGGGATATCGTTACTACGATGAAGAGCAGGCACTTTCTTTTGTAAAGATTAAGAATCTTCAGACTGCGGGATTTACAATTGAAGAGATTAAGGCGCTACTTGACGCAAGCGATGAAGAAGTCTATGACGCCTTCACGGCTAAGATTGAAGAACAGCGCGACAGACTGCAGAAAATGTTGGATTTACGTCAGTCATACCAAAACGAAATGGCACAGATGAAAATTAAAATTAAAGAAGTAGTTGATTCTATTAAGAAGGACATGGCCGATTACGACCCTACCGAGGAATTCGGTATGGATAAGGCCACTTATGACAAGCACACCGCAGACGTTACCAAGATGTTTGAGGATATGCTCGATGAGACTAACATCGAGAACGTAAAGCTTCCCGGTGACACCGAAGATTACGATAAGAAGGTCGACATCGACAAGGAATTCCTTAAGAATCCCATGTGGGAGGTTGTCTATGAGAATCACGGCTGGGATTTTGTTAAGGACTTCTACGATAAGTTTTCACAGCTTGAGGATGGCAGGGAGTATTCCCTTCTTTTCCTGGTAAAAGAAGATAAGAGCAACAGAACGGGCTTCTCGAATACCATCATGAGCATGCTTCTTGACTCTAATGAGGGCAAGAACAGAAAGCTTAACTGCAACGTTTACTTTTCAGAGGATAATAAGAATCACTTCTGGTTGCTTAAGAAGAGAGTATAGTATTTTTCTGAGTAAAGGCGTCGGGGATTGTCTCCGGCGCTTTTTGTTAGGCGACGAGCCAAGCGGCTGATGTGCTTGCACAATCAGACATTTGAGCCATAAAAATCTTTGCAGTCTTTACGCAGGCGATGATAATAAAGCGCGAAGCGGTTTATTATAGGCGACCGCATACAATCTCGGATTTCATCTTTAAGAAATCCGATGATTGTGTGGCACCTAAGGGAGCGGTTTGGTATAATACAAAGAAAACAGACTTTTGTGGGGAGAATAATCTATGAAAAAAGGAATAGCAATATCGTTAGTATTGGTATCGGCAATGGCGCTTTCTGCTTGCGCAGACAAGCTTACGCCTGCGACACCTGCGTCTGTCGTATCGGAAACTTCTGTGACTGAGACTTCCGAAACCGAGACTTCCGTATCGGAGACGGTGAGCACGACAGTCGATGAAGAGCCTGCCGATGAAGAATACTATTACGGAGAGTACAAGGAACTCAAGGAAGGCGACAGAGCGCCCTGGTTCAAGGCTACGCTTGTCGACGGAAGTTCTTTTGACATTAAAGATAATCTAGGCAAGGTAATTTTAGTCAATTTCTGGGCTACATGGTGCGGACCTTGTGTGGGCGAGATGCCTGCTTTTGAAAGCCTGTACAGTGATTACGGCCCGGACAGCGATGTTGTGATTGTTGCGGTGGATTGCGCAGAGGGCAGCAGAATCGTAGATAAGTTTGTAAGCGATAACGGATATACTTTCCCGGTGGCTTACGATACTGACGGTGAGATATGCAATCAGTACCCTACCGGCGGAATTCCTTATACCGTAATAATCGGCAAGGACGGATATATTAAGAGTATTCATCTTGGCGCGCGAGATGCTGACTATCAGTATCAGATATACAAAGAAGACATAGAGGCCGCATTGGCGGAGTAGAGTATGAACAAGAAACTATTAACGGGGGGACTCATTATAGCAGGCATAATTTTGCTGGCTGTCGGTATTGCGACGGGTGGCGCGAGTGATGTGCTTAATAAAGCGATTCGCATCTGCTATGAGTGTGTCGGTATAGGATGAAGATTGGGCGAAGAAGGCTTACGCAGGTAATTGCTGCGGTGCTGTACAATTGCAATTTCACAGGGTTTGCTTCCGGCAGTATCTATAAGGGAGAGCTTAAGAACGCCTGCGTCCCGGGACTTAACTGCTATTCGTGTCCGGGGGCTGTGGGTTCATGCCCGTTGGGAAGCCTTCAGCAGAGCTTGGTATCCTCCAAGTATAGGGTTCCTTACTATATGCTTGGAATGATTCTTTTGCTCGGAACGCTTCTCGGAAGGTTCGTATGCGGATTCCTGTGCCCCTTCGGATTGCTGCAGGAGCTTCTGTACAAGATTCCGACTAAGAAGGTTAAGAAGGGAAAGTGGTCGAGGGCGCTGTCGTACGTTAAGTATGTTGTGCTGGCGGTGTTTGCAGTGGTTATTCCCTTGGCGTTTGCGGTTCCCGGATTCTGTAAATATATTTGTCCGCAGGGTATTATTGAAGGCGCGATTCCGCTTGCTATTGCGGACGGCGATGTGAGAGCGATGCTTGGGAAGCTGTTTTCTTTTAAGCTCGTGATTGCAATCGTTATAATTGTGGCGGCGGTATTTATTTTCAGAGTGTTCTGCAGGTTTATCTGTCCGCTCGGCGCTATTTATTCTTTCTTTAACCGTGTCAGCGTCGCAAGGATGGAAGTGGATGAGGCGAAGTGTACGCATTGTAACGCATGCGTGCGGTTCTGTAAGATGGACATTAAGAAGGTGGGCGACACCGAGTGTATTCAGTGCGGCGAGTGCGCGGGCGTGTGCGAGGCTTGCGCTATATCGAGAAGGCCGGTGGGATGTAAACATGGGAGCATTGATTAATATAAAAAGAAGCCTATATGGGCTTCTTTTTATTTATTCCATATTTTGAGTGTTTCTAACAGTTTTTCTTTGGCTGAGTTATCCAACTTGGCAATTTCGTCCAGTAGTGCGTTATCCAGAGCATTAGCTTTATATGCCGGTTCCAGGCCACCGACAAGAGCATCCAAAGTTATACCCATAAGCTTAGCATAGTATATAAGAAATCGTAGCGACATTGCTGTTCTTCCGTTTTCTACATTGCTGATGTAGCCGGGAGTAACGTTCATTCCATCTGCTACCTGACTTTGAGTAAGGCCAAGTTTAGTCCTGTATGCTTTTATCTGCTCGCCGTAATTTTCGTCCATGTAGTTACCTCATGTATACTGATAGAATGGTAAATATATTATAAATATTGACTGATAAAATAGATAGTGTTAATATAATATATATACGTTAAGTATACATCTTCTTTCTGATCAATTCAACGATTCCCATGAGAAGAAATAGAATATCAAATATTGACACCCTATTGAATAGGGTGCTAATATCATATTAGGAGAAATAATGACAAGAACATTTATACAGACGCGTGAGTTCTCACGCAATTGGGATGCTTTGGGCTTTGACGACGAAGCGCTTAGGATGCTGGAACTTGAGATATTGAAACATCCGGACAAGTATCCTGTCATGAAGGGCACCGGCGGTTTGAGGAAAGCCAGAATTTCTCTTGATAATAAAGGCAAAAGCGGTGGTGCCAGGGTATGTTATGTGGATTTTGTTTTTGCAGAGACTATATATTTGATTACCGTGTATGGTAAGAAAGATAAGGACAATCTTACCAAGGAAGAGCGCAATGCTATCTATAAAGTAATTGAAGCGCTTAAGAGTAGCCTCGGAGGTGAGCGTGATGAGTAAGAAAAGTGTATATGACAGTATTATTACCGGTTTAAATGAAGCCTTGGAAGATGCGCAGAGTGAGAAGCCGATACTGAAACGTAATAAAGTTACTGTTGAGCCTATTAAGGTATTTGATGCGGAAGAAGTGCGCAAGATACGCAATTCTACCGGCTTGTCTCAGAAGATTTTCGCTAGTTACATGGGAGTATCGGATAAGACTGTTGAAGCTTGGGAAGCCGGCACCAATCATCCGTCCGGTGCGGCCAGCAGACTCTTACAGATGATGGAAATGGACAAAGAACTGATAATAAAGTTCCCATTTGTAACCAAAGCAGTTAAGTGATACTATGCTGATTTAATCAATTTGTTGACAACAAATAGGTAATGTGTTACCTTATTAAGGTAATATATTACCTTTTCTTTTTGCGGAGGCGACGTATGAACATTCAGAAACTGATGCAAGATGATACCATGGACTTCTCGGATATACCTTCAGGCTACTTCCTGATAGGGCTCTTAAGCGCCTTTGAAAACAGGTTTCAGGCGATGGCTGATAAGGCTATCGGGGAGATAAGCTGGAAGCAGTTCTTTGCGATTGTGTGTATCAACAGGTGTAAGGAAGCTCCTACGCTTAAAGAACTATCGGATATCATGGGAAGCTCCCACCAGAACGTTAAGCAGATACTCAACAAGCTGGAGAGCAAGGGCTTTATCAGGTTTGAGACAGACGGAGCCGACAAGCGCAAACAGCGCATAGTGCTCACGGATGAATGTAGGACGTTTTGTGCGAACAATGATGCTAAGAGCATAAGCATAATGGGGAAGATGTTCTCAGGTATCTCAGAAGACGAATTAAAGACTACGATTCAGACTATCATGAAGATAGAAGACAATATGAAAGAACTTGCATAAAAGGAATAAAGGAGAGTATTGACATGAAAACATTGGTAGTTTACACATCGCAGACAGGCTTCACCAAGATGTATGCTGAGAAACTCGCGGAGAGGCTGCAGGCAGACTGCTTCACCGTTGAGGAATTGAAAAAGAAAGAGGATTCTTTTTTTGATAGCTACGAAGCTATAGTATTCGGTGGCTGGGCGATGGCCGGGAAGGTTGTGAAGGCTGAGTGGTTGCTTGGTAAGGCGCCCGCTTGGAAGGGTAAGAAGCTTGCAATCTTCTGTGTAGGTGCGACACCTGTGGATAGCCCGCTTGTGGAGCAGGCGATGGCCAAGGTAGTGCCTGATGAGCTTAAGGACAGTGTCGGCGTGTTCTATTGCCCAGGCGGACTTAACTACGATAAGATGAAGCTTCCGTCGAGGATGATGATGAAAGCATACGCTTCAATGCTTGCCAAGAAAAAGGATCAGACCGAAGATGACAAGAAGATGGCCGAGATGGTGGCAACATCCTACGATATCAGCGATGTGAAGTACCTCGACCCTATAGTAGAATATATTGAGAAATAAGTTTAAGAGGGAATATTTTCCAAACAGGAAAATATTCCCTTTCCAATTTGTACAAATGTTGTGTTATAATCAACTTACGGACAATGTACACTTTAACCATAACAAGACAACAGTGAGGTACAGTTATGGCTAATGAATTAAAGTACAGAGACGTAATCAAAGAAAAAAACTACGCAGTATTATTATTTACCAATCTAATCAACAGATTTGGCGATTCTATAGATGCAATTGCTTTTACGTGGCTGGTATATCAGATTACGGGAAGCGCATCGTGGGCGGCACTCATATTCGGACTCAACGTGCTCCCCAACATTGTGGCACAGCCTTTCTTTGGCGCGCTGGTGGAGAAGATGGACAAGAAGAAGGTTATCATCTTCACGCACCTGTTGAGAGTTGCTGTGATTGGTTCTTTTGTGGCTATGTACATGTTCGGTGTGGTGAATCCCTATATTATGGCGGCTTTCACGCTGATAATTACCACAATCGAGTCCCTTAATATGCCGGCATCGTCCGCATTCATTCCGCAGATTATCAAGAAAGAGCACATGTCGCACGCAATGAGCCTTAACTCCAGCTTATCCAATGCGGTGGCACTTGTGGGAACAGGTGTAGCGGGCGTGATAATTGCGAAGCTTGGCGTTCAGACTGCAATGCTTATTGACGCGGCAACTTTCCTTGCGGCAGGAATAGGAATGTTCTTTATCAAAGTGAACGGTGAGACGGTGGGAGAAACAGCTCCGGAGCAGGAACAGGCTACAGCGGAGAAAACTTCCAAAGAATCCTACATTTCCCTTCTCAAGGGTGGAATTAAGTATATTGCAAGTAACAGAGTAATCTTAAACTACTGCTTCGTGGCAGTATTGCTTAACTTCTTCATGGTGCCCCTCAATGCACTTCAGGCACCTTTATCTGAGGAAGTGTACGGACTCGGCAGTGAATTTTTAAGTGTATTCGGTATGGCGGCATCGGTAGGTGCAATCTTCGGATCGCTTGTAATTCCGAAGCTCATGGCTCGGTTCTCGGCGAGAAAGATTCTCATCTGGTGTGGCTTCGCGATGGGTATATTCTCATATACACTTTCGCTCGGAAAACTGGTGCACGGCATGGCGGTTCCGGGATACATTCTGGGAAGCCTCAGCGTTGTGGGCATTACATTTGCTTGCTCGATTATCAGCGGAACATTGAGCGTTCAGTTTGTTAATACGGTTGACAGAGATTATCTTGCCAGAGCGTCATCGGTGTTCGGTGCATCGGCAACGGTGGCAATGCCCGTGGGATCTCTTATCATAAGCTTTGCGGCTACACGTTTGAGTACAGAATTTTTGGTAGGAATGAGCGGTGTGCTTGCAATCCTTCTTTTTATAGCAATTGCAATAAGTAAAATGGATTTTGACATGAAAGAGCAAGAAACAGAGGAGTTGGCGGATGCAGCTTAAACTTTCGGAGAACATTAAAAAGTACAGGAAAGACATGGGGCTTACGCAGGAGGAACTTGCGGATGCCCTGGGCGTTACCATCGGCGCGGTATCTAAGTGGGAGAACGGCAACAACGTGCCCGACATCATGATGCTCATGGAGATAGCGAATTTCTTTAACGTATCCATGGACGAGTTCCTAGGTTACGACATGTCCTCCAAGAACATGGACGACATGTGCGAGCGAATCAGTGACCTTTGCAACGCACGTAAGTACGAAGAGGCGATTAAAGAGGCCAACAACGCGCTGGTGCGCTATCCTCACAATTTCAAGGTGATTTATTCCTGCTCTCTGTTATACTATCTTAAGGCTTACGAACAGGGCGATGATAAAGACCGCGAAAAGGCGATAGAACTGCTTAAGCGGGCTCAGGAGTTTATTTCACAGAACAAGGATCCGCGCGTAAGTGAGTTCCTGATTAAGCGGCGCATTGCCGAAATGTACACTAAGTCCGACCCCGACAAGGCGCTGGAACTGCTCAAAGAAATCAACTACGACGATTGTAACAGCACTGCCATTGCAATGATTCTTGCCGAGAAAGATGAGCGGGAAGAAGCGCTTAAATACTACAACACAGCGCTGCTTAAGAACTTTTCCGAGCAATATTCGATACTTGTAAATGCCTCCATTGCAGTAGCGGCTTCCTGCAAAAGAAAAGACTATCAGACAGCCATAGACTTAATAGATACCGAGATGCAGATACTTAAGCTGTACGGCAGTGACACCGAGAAGAACTACACTTTCAAACTCAGAACCATCCTTCTTATCACTAAGGCATGGTGGCTTTCATGCATCAGGGATTATAAGCACATGGAAGAGTGCGTTAAGGAAGCTTATGCGCTTGCGGTTAAGCTTGACGCGGAGGGCGTGCCTTTTGAACTTTCATCCAGCCTTAAGTTTTATTTTTCCGATGACAAAGCCTACTTCTATGACACGGTGGGTGTCGATGCCGTGGGAGGAATAGAAGCGATGTTTGAAAGGGAGAGAGACGGCTCAAAAGCCATAGGCAAGAACTACGACCACATGCAGAAGGTTATAGACTGCTGGAACGAGTGCAAGAAAAATAAAGCCTGATTCCGGTAAGAAAATATTGAAGAGATTTATCGCCCCGTGTTATTCTGATTTAGGCAGAATATCAAGGGGTGATTTTTATGTTTAAAGCGATTAAAAGAGCCGCGGTTGCGTTTCTTGCAATTCTCGGCATATTATTTATATTTGTTATGTTATGGCCGGAAGATGAGGCTTCCAAAGTCGGCGACGGCAGTGCACAGGAGACTTCGACGACGGTTTCTGATAGCAGTGTCGAGACAAGCGCCGAGGCAGGCACAGATGCCGGACTTACAAGAGAAATTGACCCGATTTACGTCGGAAGTGAGGCCAAGTCCGCCACCGTGATGATATACATGAACGGCTCCGACTTAGAGACTCAGAGCGGTGAGGCGACCACAGATATTTCAGAGATGATTGCTTCGGGAATCGGTAACAACGTTAACGTTGTCATCCAGACCATGGGCACCAAGAAATGGCAGAGTTACGGCATTTCCGCTAAGACCGCCCAGACTTACAGCATCAAGGACGGCAAGCTCAATCTTGTACGCGACGACCTCGGACAGTTAGACAGCACATCCGCCGATACGCTTTCCGAGTTCATAGATTTTTGCAAAAGAAATTATCCCGCCGAGCGATACATTTTCCTTTTCTGGAACCACGGAGGCGGCCCTGTGTACGGCTTCGGATACGATGAGTGGCAGGGAGAGGATGACAGCCTTACCATTGATGAGATGTCGTCTGCTTTTGCCGCCAACAGCGATGTGCATTTTGATATTATCGGTATGGACTGCTGCATTATGGCGAGCTTAGAGACCTGCTATGCGCTGGCTCCATATTGCAAGTACGCGCTTCTCTCAGAAGACTTTGAATCGGGCCTCGGCTGGAGCTATACGGGCTGGATGAGAGACTTTGAGGAGAATCCGGGTATTTCCACGACGCTTCTTGGCAAGTATATTATCGACAGCATTATAAGTGACAACGAAAGTGATGCGGGCGGCGACTCGGCCTGCATGGGACTTTTCAATACAGCGACCGCAAGCAGTCTTTACGATACCTGGAAAGCCTGGGCATACAAGAACGAGACGGAACTGCTTAAGAACAACTACAGTAAGAAACATAAGGCCAAGGGACGCCACAATGCTAAAGGCTTCTGGGACTACTTCGACTCATGGATGTCGGACGATAGCGATGTGACGATCTCCGATTATTACATAAGCGATGTGCTGGCCATGGTTGAGAACATCGACAATACCAGCGAAGAGGCCAAGGCGCTGACGGCAGCATTGAAGGCTTCGGTAGCTTATTACGGTCATACGTCCGATAAGAATGAGTTGACGGGTCTTGCAGTGTCGCTGCCTTACGGAGACGATTATTTCTACGACAAGCTCTGCAACGTATACGGGCAGATAGGCTTTGATTCAGAGTATATCAACTGGCTCGGCAAGTTCGTATCGAGCCACGGTAACAGTAATTACTATGACTACGACGATTTCTCCGACCACTGGAGCGGCTGGGGAGGCTACGAAGAGGATTACGGCTGGAGCAGCTACGGCGGCGGTTACGGTCAGTACAGCTGGGACGGCTGGAGCGATTGGGACGACGATCACGGCTGTGACGACGAAGGTTACGCCGATGACTGGGTATATGATTATGAGTCGGAGCTTTGGTACTTGTACGAAGGCGGTACGCTTTATCTATACGATGATGAGACCAATACAATGTACTACTACGATGAGGACACGGACGAAATCTATTATTACGATGACGATACCGAAGAGTGGTATCTGACAGAAGAGTAACAAAAAGGGCCGTCGCCCGGGACTCACAGAGAGTCACTGAGCGTCAGCCCTTATTTTTATGTCTGTATTAAGCGGTCTTCTCGGCCTTTTCTTCACCTGCGATGGTAAAGAAAGCCATCTTTTCGCTGAGAGTCTCAGCCATGTCACGAAGATCGTTGGCCGCATTGCTGATAAGAGCGAATGTAGCGTTGAGCTCTTCCATGGAAGCGTTGGTCTCCTCGGTGGAAGCAGCGTTCTGCTGAGAAATAGCGGAAAGCTCGGAGATAATATCTGAGAAGCTTGCCTTTAAATCGTTAAGCATGTGGATCTTCTTAGAAATAATCTTGGTAGAGCCATCGATGTTGTTTACGTTGCTTACTACTACATCCATATCTGCCTTAGTGTTGGTAAGCTGGTAATTCTGCTCCTGCACGTTGTTGCTTAAGGTCTCAAGAGTATCTACACTCTTCTGGGATTCCGCTACAAGTGTTTCAACAATCTTATTGATGGAAACTGCTGCTTCTTTGGACTGAGCCGCAAGAAGACCGATTTCGGTAGCTACAACAGTGAAGCCCTTACCATATTCGCCTGCTCTTGCAGCCTCAATTGAAGCATTGAGCGAAAGAAGGTGTGTCTGGCTCGCAATCTCGGTGATTGCGTTGGAAGCCTCGGCAATTTCTTTGACTGAGTCGTTGGTAAGACGAATCTGGGAGTTGATGTTCTGCATGGAAGTCATAACATCTGCGTTCTTGCCCATTAAGCTGCCAAGTGTCTCTACAGTACGCTTAGCACCGGTCATCATTTCTTCGGCTGCGGCACTTAAAGCTTCTACTTTGTCGGTGATTTCGTCGATGCTGTTACCCATTTCATTGGTATTGTTAACGGAGTTCTCCATGCTTTCGGCCTGCTCGGTAGCACCACGGCTGATGTCTTCAACAGCGCAGGTTACCTGCTCTGCAACGCGGGTAGCTGCCTCTGCGGAATTGGCAAGGTTAACACCCGACTCTGTAACGTCTGCGGAAAGCTTCTTGGTAGCCGCAATAACGTCCTGAAGCTTATCACGTAACTGAGCGGAGCTTGAAGCGATAACGCCAAGCTCGTCCTTACGATTGAAAGTACGATCGTGAATGTAGAAAGAAAGCTCACCGTTTTCAAGGCTGTCAAGACCGCTTACAATATCGCCGATGGATCTGGTGGATCTTGTAATAAGTACACGTGCCACTCCCCAGTTAAAGAGGAAGAACACCACAAAAGTAACAGCGATAGCTGTAGCGGCAGCCTTCATGTTTTTAACAACAAGAGAAGTGTCGCGGCCTGCAAAAATCATACCGGCAATAGTACCGTCGGCGTTTCTTAAAGGAAGGTAATAAGCATAGTAATCCTGACCTGCAATCTGGAAGTTGGAAGCAAGATACTCGTTTCCTTTCTTTAATACTTCTTCAACAACAACGTCAGATGCCTTGGTGCCTTCCATACGCTGACCTGTGGTAGCGTCGGTAAGGGAAGTTATATAACGGGTATCGCCGTAGAAAACAGTGAAGTGGATACCTGTCTGCGCATTAAGCTTATCTAACTGATTCTGATACAAGTTGTGGATGGGAGTATCACCCTTTAAAAGCTCGCCGCTTTCGGAGAGTGACCAGTCACCGGACCATTCATGGGAGATTTCGTCTTCCATAAGTACTGCAGCAGCATGTAAACCCTCTTCGAAAGATGAGAGATATGCCTTCTGAATATGAGTATATCCGATGTAACCGATAAGTCCTGCCATAAGACATGCAAGAGCGGATGCAATGAGGATAATACCGCGAACCATGTTCCTGCTTTTCTTAGTTGTCTTCTTCATACGATACCTTTCTGATTAATAAATTGAACTTTAGCAAAAAAAAAGCACAGGTGACATGTCCCGTGCTCTACTAGAGGAAAATACTGATAGTTGCAACTGGCTGACATGTTAAAGTCCCTATAGCTTTGCGTCACGAGCTTTCGCCCGCTTTGCCCTATTTACAAAACACGTTGGATTATAGCCGATAATAAGACGGTACGCAATATTATTTTGCATCAGCAAAACGTTTTTCTTCCACTTCGACGGTAAAATGTACAAAATTAGGACACGAAAATTGGCGAAAATTCACAATGGGTAAAATAGAGGCTACAAATGACGCCGACGGATACTGTATAATGAGGGAGTCGCCGGCGTTAGGTGCAGGCGTACATTATTAATAAGGAGATATTGAGGATGGACGGGTTTCAGTTTGAGTACGATCCCGGGTTATGCAGACACTGTCACAAAAGGTATATAGACAGAAACAGCGGTAACCCCAACGAGTTCTTGTGCAGGGAGTGCAGAGCAGAACTTACTAAATTAAGAATACCTAAGTGGTTGCTTTTATGCATGGCGGTAGTAATTACAGCCGCAATCGTAATGAGCGTATATCTTGGGAAAATTGTTATGAACAATTCAACCGGAAGGGCAGCACTGTCCGAGGGGGAAAAGGTTCTTGCAGAGGTAGATGCTTTGATAGCTGAGCATAAGAACTATTCGGCTATGGATGTATTGTATGAATATTTGGAAGCCAATCCCAATAATACGGAAGTGGCGATGGTCGGCATAGAAAAGGCAATGGAAATAGGCCAGTATGATTATGCCGCAAGTATCTATAATACTTGCCTGTCTCCAAAGGGCTACACCGATGCCGAAATCAAAGAAATTGACAAGATTTATGCCGAATTGAACAGATACTACGGTACTTTTGATAAAGTAGGCGAGGCTTTGTCGGAATATGTAAGCGAAGTCGGTACCGATATGAGTGATGAAAGCAAAGAAGCTTTAAGGGAAAAATGCTATAACAGTGTGCTCAAATTAAAAGATGATAAAGCATGTGAAAATAATGTCATCTATTATTGCGTAGGCACATACCTGGCCGGAAACGTAGACGAGTCTGAGCGTTACCTTAAAATGGCATATAACTACGTACCTCTGACTGAAGAAATCGCAGGCAGACTTGCAGTCAACGAAAGACGCAAAGGCTTCATGTCGGCAGCTTGGGAATGGGTTGACAAAGGCGAAAAAGTAAATGCCGAAGGAATAGAGGTTCGCAGAGCCAAGGCGACCATTCTTCTTGCCGAAGGCAAATATGAAGAAGCATTGTCTGTTATGGAAGAACTATATGCATTCAGTCCTGACGGATCATATGTAAGAGACACATATTGTATAGCTTTATATGCAACCGGCAACATCGACAAGATGAAGACTGTTATGTCCGAAGCCAAAGAAGCAGGCTATGAATTTGACGAAGAATTCCATAAGGTTATCAGCAACAGGATGTCAATATATGATTACTATGTAGAGGGGGATGAATAATGTTTCTTATACCTGGTTTTTTGATTTCTTTTGTTACATTTCCCGGAGTTATGATGCACGAGCTCGGTCATCAGCTCGCATGTTGGCTCAGTAAAGTGTGCGTATTCCGCGTTCAGTATTTTAAATTTGATGCTAAGGTTGCTGGATTTGTGGAGCACGAGAGGACGGACAATCCTTGGAAATCCTTACTTATTACTTACGGACCGTTCATATTTAATACAATTCTCGGAACCATATTGGTACTACCCTTGTCACTTATGTGGGCAGCCAATGCCAACCGGGTAATCTTACCCTTATGGGTTAGACCGGTGTGCTACATCATCGCGTACTTTGGTGTTTCGTGCCTTGCGAACGCTTTCCCTTCGTGGAAGGATGCACAGAATCTTTTCGAAAGCGTAGTTAAGAACAAAGCTCTTCCGCTTCTTCCGAGAATTCTTGTTGCGCCTTTCGTAATAGTAATAGGTCTTTGCTCCGCAGCTAAGTTCTTCTGGTTTGACTTTATCTTCGCCTTTGGCGTGCCGGAACTTATATACGCAATAATAACCCACAATCCGCCTCACTTCTGGACTATGTGGTAAGCGGCCAAAGAAATATAAAAAAATTATAAAAAAAGTCCTTGACAGGTTAGCCTGCTCTAACTATAATGAAGAACGGTTAGAGCGAGCTAACTTTTCTTTTTGCATAAGAGTTAGCCTCATCTAACCAAGGGAGAAAAAAAGGCAGGGAGGAATAACATGATGCCTCTTATTTACGCAAATGCAGGGGAGACGCAGATTATCAAGAGAATCGGCGGAACCTCGGAAGTAAAGAAACATCTGGAAGACATGGGCTTTAATGTAGGAACCGAAGTGAGCGTCATTAATTCACTCGGCGAGAACCTTATAGTTAAGGTCAAGGAAAGCCGCGTAGCGGTCAGCGATGAACTCGCAAGAAAGATAATGGTATAAGGCAAGGAGGAGGAAGCAGTGAAGACACTCAGAGATGTGAAGATCGGAGAAACCGTTAAAGTTGTAAAGCTTCACGGTGAAGGCGCTGTTAAGCGCAGAATTATGGACATGGGCATTACCAAGAACACAGAGGTGTTTGTGCGTAAGGTTGCACCGCTCGGCGATCCCATCGAAGTAACCGTAAGAAATTACGAGTTATCACTTCGTAAGGCAGATGCTGAGATGATCGAAGTAGAATAAGGGCGAATGCGTCTTTATTTTTTGGACAATGGTTAGCGTGGCCTAACCCGCAAAGGATTATTCATTGAAAGGACAACATAGACATGAGCTTACGTATTGCATTAGCAGGTAACCCTAACAGCGGTAAGACAACCCTGTTTAACGCACTTACCGGTTCCAACCAGTTCGTAGGTAACTGGCCCGGTGTAACAGTTGAAAAAAAGGAAGGTAAATTGAAAAAGCATGACGACGTAGTCATCACCGACCTTCCCGGTATTTATTCACTTTCTCCCTACACATTGGAAGAAGTTGTAGCTAGAAATTACCTTATTGGAGAGCGTCCCGACGCCATCCTTAATATTATAGACGGTACCAACCTTGAGCGTAACCTGTACCTCACTACACAGCTTACCGAGCTTGGTATTCCCGTAGTTGTAGCCGTTAACATGATGGATATCGTCAAGAAAAACGGCGACCAGATTAAGACTGAAGAACTTGCAAGACAGCTTGGTTGCAAGGTAGTGATTCTTTCGGCACTTAAGGGCGACGGTGTTATGGAAGCCGCTGAAGAAGCTATCAAGGCTGCCAAGAACGCCAAGACCGTTCCCCTTCACACCTTCTCAGGCCCCGTTGAGCACGCTATCGCTCACATCGAGGAAGCCGTAGTACACGACATGCCCGAAGAGCAGCAGAGATGGTACGCCATCAAAGTATTCGAGCGCGACGACAAGGTTCTTGAGAAGCTTAACATCCCCGCAGACAAGATGGAGCACATCGAGAACGACATCAAGGCAGCGGAGAAAGAACTCGACGACGATGCCGAAAGCATCATCACCAACGAGCGTTACGTATACATCGCTGAAGTTATTAAGTCCTGCTACAAGAAAAAGAACGCAGGTGCCCTCACAACTTCAGATAAAATCGATAAGATTGTCACCAACAGATGGCTCGGCCTTCCTATATTTGCAGTCATCATGTTCCTTGTATATTGGATTGCAATGGTAGGAATCGGTGCTGCATCTACAGACTTCACCAATGACTGTATATTCGGTGACGGTTTCCACCTCTTCGGAATGGACGGCGGATACGGTGAAATCTCCGAAAGTTACAACGAAGCATCAACAATTGTAGACGGATACGAAGCATTTCTTGAGGAAAATGGTCTTGAATCTGCTGACAAGTTTACTTATACGGTAGAAGATGAAGAAACTCTTGCAATAGAAGAAGTTGAAGCAACTGCCAAAGACTACGAAGAAGCGGTTAAGACTCTTGAAGAAATCGGTGACGAACCTGATCCCACAGAATACGGCGTATGGGTACCCGGTATTCCTGCTCTTGTAGAGAAGCTTCTCGACGCATGCAACGCAGCTGACTGGCTTAAGAGCCTTATCCTTGACGGTATTGTAGCCGGTGTCGGTGCGGTACTCGGTTTCGTACCTCAGATGCTTGTACTCTTCTTAATGCTTGCATTCCTTGAGGCTTGCGGTTACATGGCACGTATTGCCTTCGTACTTGACCGAATCTTCAGACGTTTCGGCCTTTCCGGTAAATCCTTCATTCCCATGCTTGTAGGCACAGGATGCGGTATCCCCGGTATCATGGCTTCGCGTACCATCGAGAACGAACGTGACCGTCGTATGACAATCATTACCACAACATTTATTCCTTGCGGCGCCAAGGTTCCTTTCATCGGAATGATCGCAGGCGCAATCTTCGGCGGAAGCGCCTGGATTGCAACAGGTTCATATTTCATCGGTATGGCAGCAATCATCATCTCCGGTGTAATGCTTAAGAAGACCAAACTCTTCGCAGGCGACCCCGCTCCTTTTGTAATGGAGCTTCCCGCATACCATATGCCTACACTCGGTAACGTACTTAGATCCATGTGGGAGCGCGGCTGGTCATTTATTAAGAAGGCCGGCACAATCATCCTTCTTTCGACCATAGTTATATGGTTCTTGTCTAACTTCGGATTCACCGACGAGGGCTTTGGAATGATAGACAGCGAAGACATTGCATCTTCTGTTCTTGCTAAGGTCGGCGGCGCAATCGCTTGGATCTTCGCACCTCTTGGCTGGGGTAACTGGCAGGCAGCCGTTGCATCCATCACAGGACTTGTGGCCAAAGAAAACATTGTCGGCACCATGGGCGTGCTCTACGGTGGCGGAGAACTTACCACATATCAGGCACTTGCACAGGTATTTACAACAGTTACAGGCTTATCCTTCTTAGTATTCAACCTCCTCTGCGCACCTTGTTTCGCAGCTATCGGTGCTATCAAGAGAGAGATGAACAACGCAAAGTGGACCTGGTTCGCAATTTTATACCAGTGTGGTTTCGCTTATGTAATCGCACTTATGATTACACAGTTCGGCGGCGCATTCACCGGCAACTTAAACGTAATCGGACTTATCTTTGCAATATTCTTCCTTATCGGAATTATATACATGCTCTTCTTTAAGAAGTACAAAGAAGCAACAACACTTACTCAGAAAGTCAGAGTTTAATGCATTTCAAATTCTCCGGGTGGCCTTACGGGCCGCTCGGAGAGTTTAAAGAAAGGACTGGTATTTGTATGGAATTTTTAACGCAGAATATCGGAACTATAGTAATATCCGCAGGCCTTATCGCTATCGTGGCACTTGCGGTCAGAAGTCTTATTAAGGATAAAAAGAAAGGCAAAAGCACTTGCGGTGGAAACTGTGGAAGCTGTTCCATGGGATGCGCATGCCATGGCAAGTAAGAAAGTCTTTCTTTGGCGTACTATACAGGGACGAGGGGAGAAAAGATGAAAGGCAATAATTCAACAGAAGATTACCTTAAGTGCATACTGTCCCTTCAGAACGAGAGAGGGAGCGTCAGAGCTGTCGACATAGCTCGCACGCTCAAAGTATCCAAGCCTACCGTCAGCGTAACCGTAAGGAAGCTGTACGACCAGGACTTGATATGCTTTGATCAGGATGGCCGCATCTACCTTACCATCAGAGGAAGAGAGCTGGCCGAAAAGGTAAACGAGAAGAATATTCTTATCGTGAAGGCACTAAAAAGCATAGGGGTCAGTGACGAAACTGCCACCGAAGAAGCGTGCCTCATGGAACATGTAATCGGGGAAGAAACTTATAAATGTTTGGAGAGGTTCTTTGAACGGCATGGGCAGACCGAATAAACGGAATGTACCATGCCTGTTTATTATAGGGATAAGTGTGAATCGGAGGAAAGTATGGAAGAATGTTTTCTTGAAATCAAAGACCTTAAAAAGAGTTTTGGTACGGGAGAAGCAAGACAGGATGTCTTAAGGGGAATGGATTTTACGGTTAAGAAAGGTGAGTTCTGCGTGTTGCTCGGACCTTCCGGCTCGGGTAAATCGACCCTTCTTAACATTATCGGCGGTATCGATACGCCGGATTCGGGCTATGTCAGCATCAACGGCGACAAGCTTGAAGAAATGAACGAAAGTCAGCTTACAATGTACAGGCGCAAGCACTTAGGGTATGTGTTTCAGATGTACAATCTTATACCCAATCTCAATGTCAAAGAAAATATCGAAGTCGGAGCGTATCTTTCCGACAATCCCTTAGACGTTGAAGAAGTAATCTCAACCCTCGGTCTTCAGGACCACAAGTACAAATACCCCAATCAGTTATCGGGCGGACAGCAGCAGAGAGTTTCCATCGGCCGCGCAGTCGTTAAGAATCCCGATATCCTTATGTGTGACGAACCTACGGGCGCTCTCGACTATAAGACGTCCAAAGAAATCCTCGCGCTTATCGAGGACTGCAACAAGAAGTTCGGTAACACAGTCATCATGGTAACTCACAACGAAGCAATCAAGAATATGGCAGACCACGTCATCAAACTACGTGACGGTGTAGTGCGCCACAATGACATAAACGAAAACAAAATATCGGCATTCGAGCTTGAGTGGTAGGAGGTTTACGCTATGAAGAATCCTCTTATCAAAAGAGTGCCCAGGGAACTTAAGTCCGACTGGCACAAATACCTTGTAATCATTGTATTTATGGTGGTTATGATCGGTGTCATTTCCGGCATGTATGTAGGCCACGACAGTATGCTTGCGGCAGTTTACGACGGAAGAGAGACACTTAACCTTGAGGACGGTCGCTTCGAACTTGCCAAGCGCGCTTCGCAGTCACTGCTCGACGATTTAAGCGTAGGCGAAATGGCCGATGTCAGACAGTACTACATAGACAAAGGCATGAAAGAAGCGGACAAAGAAGTAGCCAAGGCCATAGAAGAGAACTTGACTGAAGAAGTCAATAACGCTATCGAGGAAGCTGTACGCGCTCAGTGTGCGGCTTACGGCATCACCGACGAAGAAATGATTAAGGAACAAATCGACGCTGCTATAGAAGAGAACTTCGACGAGGCAATGAAAGAAGCTCGTGAGACCGACGAGTTCAAGAAGGCGGTGGAAGAAGCCTACGAAGAAGCTCACGAAGAGGTGACCGAAACAGTCAATGAAGAATGGGACGAGGTTGCCGAGAGATACAGCCTTAATGTAGATGACTTTAAACCGGTGCCCATGACGATTTTTGAGCACTTCTACAGAGAAGAAGCCGAAGACTACGACAATAACGGTACCGAAGACGCCAACATCAGAATCTATAAAAGCGATTCGACTATCGACATGGCTTCTTTTAACGAAGGACGTGCGCCTAAGCTTGATACGGAAATTGCTATCGACAGAATGCATGCAAGCAACGTCGGCGTGAAAATCGGCGACACCATTACCGTTGGCGGCAAAGAGTTTAAGGTTGTCGGACTGCTTTCTTTTGCTAACTATCTGACACTTCATGAACACAATACGGATCTGATGTTTGATTCTTTCGGCTTCGATGTCGCGATGGTGACACCTGAAGCATTCAAGAGACTTACATCCAGAATCCACTACAACTACGCATATCAGTACGAGACGGAGCCTGAGGATAAGGTGGCGCAGGCGGATTATTCCGAGAGATTTTTAAAGGCGCTTATCACTCAGACGCTGGTACATGACAACGAGATAGATGACTACCTTCCGGAATATTTAAGGCAGGCTACCAATTTTGCCGTTTCGGATATCGAGGGCGACTCGGCGGCAACGGCTATTCTTTGCTACATTCTGATAGGCGTTATTGCGTTTATCTTCGCAATCACCATCAGCAACACCATTGACAAAGAAGCCTCCGTAATCGGAACCCTCAGGGCATCGGGCTACAGCAAGTCGGAACTCGTGGTTCACTACATGACGATGCCGCTTATAGTAACGATTCTCGGTGCGATAATCGGTAACGTGCTCGGTTACACGGTATTTAAGGATATAGCCGTTAACCTTTACTACGAAAGCTATAGCTTGCCGAGCTGTCATGCGGTATGGAGCAACACGGCTATCATCAAGACCACGGTTATTCCGCTGATTCTGATGTTCTTTATTAACCTTTACATCATAATTAAAAAACTGCAGTTAAGCCCGCTTCGTTTCTTAAGACACGATCTTGTCAAGACCAAGCGCACCAAAGCAAGAAGACTGCCGAGATGGTCATTCTTAAGACGATTCAGACTCCGCATTCTTTTTCAGAACATGCCCAACTACATGGTGCTTGCTTTTGGCGTGATATTTATCGAGCTTATGATGTGCTTTGCTTTCGGTCTTCCCGATTCGCTGAATCACTATGCGGACAACGCTACAAGCATGATGTTCATCGAGTATCAATACATGCTCATGGACTACAGGGATGACGACGGCAACGTAATAGAGACTAAAGAACCTTCGGCTGAGAAGTTCAGTATGAAGAGCCTTCTCTACCCGAAAAAGAAAAGCACCATGCGCACCGGTATGGGCAGCGGCGGCGACGAAAGCGTGACTGTATACGGAATTACCGACGGAAGTGAATATATCAAACTCGGCGGTACTGCGTGCGAAGATGAAGTTTACGTTTCGACTGCTTTTGCCAAGAAATTCGACCTTAAGACCGGTGATAGCATCACTCTCAACGAAGAGTACGAGAACAAATCTTACAGCTTCAAGGTTGCAGGCGAAGTAGAGTACGACGGCAGTATCGCAGTATTCATGCCCAAGGACAACTTCGAGAAAGCATTTAACAAGAAGACAGACGAGTTCTCCGGATTCTTCTCACACAACGAAATAACCGACATCGACGAGCAGAGCATAGCCACCGTAATTACGGCTGAGGACATCACCAAGGTTACAACTCAGCTCGACCACTCGCTTGGCGGAATAATAGGCATATTCAAGTACGCACTCGTAGTCCTGGCAGCAGCGCTTATCTACCTTCTTGCCAAGATTATCATCGAGAGAAACGAACATTCCATTTCCATGGTTAAGATTCTGGGCTTTAAGAACGGCGAAATCGGTGCCCTCTACATTGTGCCCACGGCTATAGTGGTGACAATCGTTGCGATTATCGGATTTGTGGCAGGATATTATCTTATGCTTTGGATTTTCAAGGCATTTATGATGCAGATGGATGGATACTTTGCATTTTATTTAAAGCCGGTATCGGCAGTGCTTTCTGTAGTGTACCTCTTGGTCGGCTACCTGTTCGTATCCGCCATCGACTACATCAGAATCAAGCACATACCTATGGATGTGGCACTTAAGAACGTTGAATAAATAATTTATTGGAGGGAAAAATGAAAGCAGATTATAAGAATTGGATGCCTAAGGGCATGGTACTGGGGATGTTAGGCGGGGCGATTGCGGCTCTGATTCTTTACATCGTATTCGGAATTTCACCCGTTCTTAAAGCGGGCACTTTAAAGACTGTGCTGGGAGTAGTGTTTCTGATACTTACGGTATTCCTTGCGTGTGTGACGGTTTGGATGTTCCTTATGTACAGGGCATTCTCATATAACGGCAAGCGTCAGATGTCTCGTAAGATTATAAGCGGCGTGGCATCATATGTGAACATTCCCGACGGGGGCAAGGGCCTTGACGTGGGCTGCGGTAGCGGAGCGCTTACAATAGCTTGTGCCAAAAGAAACCCTAACGCCACCATGATAGGAATCGACCGCTGGGGCAAAGAATACGCTTCTTTCAGCAAGACCTTGTGCGAGAATAACTCAAAGGCGGAGGGCGTAAGCAATACTTCTTTTGAGCAGGGTGATGCCTGCAAGCTTGCTTTTGCCGATGAGACATTTGATGCGGTGACCAGCAATTACGTATATCACAATATTCCGAGCAGTGACAGACAGGCGATATTGCTTGAGACACTTCGTACGCTTAAGAAAGGCGGAACCTTCGCAATCCATGACATTATGTCACAGGCTAAGTACGGCGATATGAATGCTTTTGCCGAGAAGCTTAAAGAGATGGGATATGCGGAAGTAAGACTTGTAGATACCACAAAAGGAATGTTTATGACAGGCTTTGAGGCTTCATGGATGGGGCTTTCGGGCTCAACAATATTGGTTGGGAGAAAATAATTATGGGGTTATTTAAAAAGTTTGTAAGTCAGACGAGGAAGCCCGAGGGATTCTTAGGCAAAATGATGGTTAACGGCATGAACGGCGGCCATGCGCAGATGGCTGACTGGGGACTGTCACATCTTACGGACATTGCGCCCGAGGAAATCGTTGAGCTCGGTTGCGGCGGCGGAAGAAACGCGGGGGCACTGCTTGATAAGTATCCGAGCGCCAAGGTTACGGCTATTGACTATTCTGAGGTATCCGTAGGCAAAGCAACCGCTTACAATGCTGAGGCGATTAAGAACGGTCGTTGTCAGGTTCAAAGAGGCGACGTTTCTGCGCTTACTCTCCCGGAAGAAAAGTACGATCTTGCGACAGCTTTTGAAACCATCTACTTCTGGCCGGGACTTGAAAAGTGCTTTTCTCAGGTAGCGAAAGTTCTTAAACCGGGCGGAGTCTTCATGATTGTCAATGAATCCGACGGCCACGACGAGACGAGTCTTAAGTTTGAAAAAATTATCGAAGGTATGAAGTGCCACACTATCGAAGATATCGAGAAGGCGCTTATTGCAGCGGGCTTTTCCAAGGTTAAATCAGACCATCACAAGAGCAAGCCCTGGATTACGGTTTTTGCCAAGAAATAGCAGTATAAAGAAAAACTGACAGAAAAATATTTGGTGTATTGACAGGCTATGAACATAGATATAAAATGTTCATAGCCTATTTAGTTACCCAAGACTAACTCACATAAAGGAGACCACATGGGAAAAGCATTTACGGACAAAGAACGCGCAGAGATTAAGGAAAAGCTGAGACGCTCGGGCCTGGAGATCCTTAAGGAGACAGGTATTAAGAATATTTCCATAAGAGATGTCACGAAGAAAGCGGGAATCGCCCAGGGCGGATTCTACACCTTTTACGGCGATAAGGACGAATTCGTGCTCGACCTTATGTCGCTTAGAGTCAGAGAGAAGACCGACATTATGTATGAAAACAGAGCGAAGACTCTGGCAGATCCGAGAGGATTTCTTGTAGAGCTTTTCTACAAAGAAGGTATGCATCTTAAAGAGAACAAAGCCTTTAATAACAGCGACGGCGCAACGCTTTCTTTCTGGGACAGAATTGCCAAAAGCTGCAACGATAAAATCGGAGAGGGCTACGCAAGCTTTCTTTCGAAGATGATTGCTTACTGGGAAAGTGAAGGGTTTGCAGTTAAGTGCGACGAGAAGGGTCTTATAAGTGCGGGCCTTGCAGCAGGTATTCTTTTTTCAAACTCGCATATGATGCCGGGAGAATACTTCGAAGCCATATACAGAGCATTTTGCGAGGCTGAGGTAGACAGATTCTTCAGCGCAAGAAAGAACAAATAACATGACAGATAAAAGAGAAGAGCGAATTATAAAGTTCACAACCGCCAATCTTTTTCCGCTGATTGTGAAGATGGCGATACCCTCCATGATTGGAATGCTAGTTGCCACGATATACAACATGACGGACACGTTCTTTGTGGGCAAGCTTAACAACGAAGCCCTTACCGCAAGCGTAGGCGTGGTATTTGCCTTTGTATCCATCATTCAGGCAATCGGCTTCTGGTTCGGATACGGCTCGGGCAATTACATATCAAGGATGCTCGGCAAAAAGGATTATGACGAGGCAGAGCGCATGGCTTCCGTGGGCGTGGCGATAGCGGTGGCAGTCGGAACGGTACTGGCAATCGTGTGCTTTGTGGCTTTAAACCCGCTTATAAGGATTCTCGGCGGAGACACTTCGCCGAAGCTCTTAAACGCGACGAGGCAGTATCTGACGGTGACCGTGGTAACCATTCCTTTCATGCTTTTTTCAAACGTTATCTACAATCAGTTAAGACTCGCCGGCGCCGGCAAAAGCAGCATGCTCGGACTGCTGGTGGGAATGATTATAAATATGGTACTTGATCCCGTATTCATCCTTAAGCTGAACATGGGAGTCAAAGGTGCGGCTTATGCAAGCCTTATAGGACAGATTACGGGCTGCATCATGCTCTATGCAGAAACGCGAAAGCCCGGCAACGTAAAAATATATATCGAGAAAGCGAAGCCTACTTGCTTTTACATCAAAGAAATCCTTTCTGGTGGTGCACCGAATTTCTGCAGGCAGGGCATTACAAGTATTTCTTCCGCATTGCTTAACAACCTTGCGGGAATATACGGGGTGCACGTTATTGCGGCTGTTACGGTGTCGCAGAGAGTCGTATATATTGCGTATGCATTGGTCATTGGTTTCGGACAGGGATTCCAGCCGGTGTGCGCAATCAATTACGGAGCGGGTAAGAAAGACAGAGTTAAAAAAGCATTCAAGATGACATGGCTTACTATTACGGTCTTCCTGCTGATAGCAACACCGATGCTTCTACTTAATGCCGAAGCCCTTACAGGTGCTTTTGCCAAGCAACCTGAAGTGGTAGAAATAGCGACTCGTATGGTGAAAGCGCAGTGTTGTGTGCTTCCGGTTATGGGTTATTACATCCTGTCGGGCATGATGCTACAGAATATAGGACGCTTCGGGCTCGCCACATCGGTAACGATAGCTGAAAACGGAACTGTATTCATTCCGGCAATGATAGTAAGCACGTATTTGTGGGGGATGGAAGGAATCATATACTGTAAGCCCATTTCGAGCGTGATTTCCCTCCTGTACTCGATTTTTATAGGTACATATGCATGGAAGAAATATCTTAAGGAGAATGAAGATGAAGTACATTAAAGCCTTTAACGAGATAAAAAAAGACGACATAGCCATTGCGGGGGGAAAGGGAGCCAACTTGGGAGAAATGACTCAGGCCGGGATACCGGTTCCGCCCGGAGTAGTCCTCACGGCTGATGCATATGATTGCTTTATGCAGGAAAACGGAATAGAGCCGGCAAAGTTTGAAAAGGCGGCTGACATAAGAAGCGCTATTCTTTCAGCCGGAATACCCGCAATAATCGAGGAGGAAATCAGAGAGTTTTGTAAGAACCTTGAAAGCGGTGCCAGAATGGCTGTCAGATCCTCCGCCACCGCCGAGGACCTTGACGATGCAAGCTTCGCGGGACAGCAGGAGACTTATCTTAATATAATCGGTATCGACAATGTTCTTCTTAAAGTGCGCGAATGCTACGCTTCCCTGTGGGGCGACAGAGCGGTAAGTTACCGTAAGAATTCAGGTTACGACAAGCAGAAGACAGCTCTTGCAGTAGTAATTCAGAAAATGGTAGAGAGCGAGTCCGCCGGAGTAATGTTCACAAGCGACCCCGCCGGCGACAGGGAAAACGTTCATATCAACGCGGCATACGGACTCGGCGAAGCTGTCGTGTCCGGAATAGTCAGCCCCGACGAATACATCTGTACCAAAGAAGGAAACGTAATAAAGCAGATAACCGGTTCCAAGGAAGTTGAAATCATATATGACGCCGAGAACGGCGGCACCGTGAAAGTATCGGTAGATGAGAACAGAAGAAAGCAGTCGGTACTAAGCAATGAGCAAATCGCCGCCTTGGTCAAAGAAGGCGTAAGAATAGAGAAACACTACGGCCACCCCATGGACATTGAATGGGCCTTTAGAGATGGCCACATATATATCCTGCAGGCCAGAAGCATCACAACACTTAAGGAAGACGCAGGTAAATCATATACAGAAAAGGATTTTGAAGGATACCCCAAGGTTAAGCCTGCCAAAGGCGCCATGCGTGAAGCAGTTTTATTCAATCTTGAAAAAACTCCTACACCCTACTATCCGCTCGACCACGATTTCGGCGGATGCGTGGGAGACCAGAAGGGAGTATTGTTCTCCGAAATCGGCGTAGATTTCAAAGGTGGCATGTACCCCATCGACAAAGACGGAATATCCTATCAGTTCGACAATAAGTTTAAGCTCAATAAAAACATATTTGCCATTCCCAAGTACTTAAAGCTCATCGGCAATATTGACAACAATATAAAATGCGCCGACGAATCCCTTGCGAAATGTCGGGATGAATTTGCCAAGGAAAAGAACCTCGTATTAAACGATGCGGGGGCAATCGGAGAGGCACTTCACAGAATGCGAGACCTCATAGGCAGAACGGCCTACGACAGATTCCTCTATGCGCTGTTTCCCAATGCAATAGAGAGCATGAAAGTTACAAAGACACTTCGCAAGGTTGATAAAAGCCTTAACTCATACGATGTTCTTGAAGGATTAAGCTACGTTACCGCAGATATGAACCGTGCCATGAAAGAACTGTGCGAATATATCACAGCCGATTCCTCTATGGCCGAAACTGTTATGACTTCGGACTACACGAAAATCTGCAATGCATATCCGGAGCTTGGCAACAGATTTAAAACTTTCATTACTCAGTTTGGCAGCAAATCGGACTTTAACTGTTATTGCTTTATATCGGAAACATGGCGGGAAAATCCCGACCGATTTGTTAACGCTTTGCGCCCTATGCTTAAAAGCGGCGGTGAAGCCGTGGCGACCAAGGAAGAGAGCGAGAAACACTTTGCCGACTTGATGACCAAGATGAGAGACGCTTTGCCGGGTAAGAAGTACGCTGTATTTGAAAAACGTGTAGGTGGCCTCAGACATTACCACTACATAAGAGAAGCTACCCAATACCTTTGGGAGTCTGAATTCGAACACTGCAGAAAACTGCTTAGACTGCTTGCAGAGAAGACAAATGTATCTTATGAAGACTACCTGTTTCTTTTTGCGGACGAGCTCTATGAAGTATGCAAGCAAGGCACTCTCGGTGATAAAGCAGCACTGATTGCTGACAGAAAAAGCAAGAGAGCCTTCGCGGAAGCATACTGGAATAAATGCATGAAAGATGCGCTTGCCGGCGATGACGATTCAATAAAGGGAATAGGCGCTTCAAACGGACAGGTAAAGGGAAAAGTATGTATCGTACATTCCCCCGAAGAATTCTATAAACTTGAAAAGGGCGATATCCTCGTATGCACTTACACAGACCCTGAATGGACACCGCTCTTTGCACTGGCAGCAGGCGTAGTCGTAGATACAGGCGGAACACTGTCGCATGCGGCTATCGTTGCAAGAGAGTATGGTATCCCTGCGGTGCTGGCTACGGGCGATGCCACGACTAAGCTTAAAGATGGTGACATGGTGCTTGTAGATGCCACGGGTGGAAGCGTTACATTATTGTTCTAAAAATAATACAACATTAAATAATAAAAATACTTGAGATTTATAAGGCATGAATATATAATGAGATTCGGTTAGCGCGCGCTAACCGAATTTTTGAGTTAAAAGTTAGTCAAAGCTAACTATAGAGACTCGGGGGCAAAAGGATACAAAGGGGCAACTATACATGAAGAAAAAGAGCAATTTACCTTTTCTTTTTAAGGCCATGGGGCCTTTTCGAATATGTATGTTTTTAAGCATAGTATTCGCCGCAGCTTCGGCGATAGTGTCAATAAAGGCTTATACATACGTATACCTTATAGCAGAGGAGCTGATTGCCAACCTGGCAGGAGGCTCGCAAAAAGGGCTGTTCTTAACTCACAGCTATGTTAAAGACACTATGGATGTGACATATATTACCGAGTGCGGTAAATCGATAGTGTTTGATATCTGCGGTGGGTTCGGGCTTTACGGACTTTCACTTTTATTTTCACACATCACTGCTTTCAATACAGCCGCAAGACTTAAAAGAATGCTGATAGAGCACATAGGCAAGCTCCCCGGCGGTTATCACGACATGAATCCCAGCGGAAGCGTAAGAAAGATTATCGAAAAGAACACGGATGTGACGGAAACACTTATCGCACACCAGATTCCCAACACCGCTATGTCAATCGTGTTACCGATTGCGTTTGTCGTGTTTATGTTTAAGTACAATGTTCTTCTTTCGGTGGCATGCATCATTCCCGTAATTATCGGGTTTGTGCTTCTTATGGTAATAATGATGGGCAACGGAAGCGATTTCGTGCGTACATATCAGCAGGCTTCCAAAGACATGTCCAATGCGGCAGTTGAGTATGTAAGAGGCATTCCGGTCATGAAGACTTTCGGTCAGACCGCGGATTCTTTTAACAGGTACAAGAATTCAGTGGATTTCTTTTGCGAGTACGTGCTCAAATTTGCGGTATCCATGATGAATGCCGACAGCAGTTACAATACCGCAATAAACTCTGTGTTCTATGCACTTGTTCCGGCGGCACTGATTGCTTTTAACAGCACAAACGGTTCGACGAGGGTAATATGTTCATTCATATTCTTCGCCTCCATTATTCCGCTTGAAGTCACTATTCTTAAGCGAATAATGAGCAATTCCTCAGAGACAATAATTGTTGATGAAGCGTTGGGAACGCTCAAAGAAGTCCTTAACGAAAAGCCTATGGAATACGCAGGTAACGAGGTCCCCAAGGGATACGATATCAGTTTTGATAACGTTTCGTTCAGGTATGCAGACAACCTTCCGTACGTCCTTAAGAACGTAAGCTTAACCATGGAAGAAGGCACCACGACAGCTCTCGTAGGCATGTCCGGTGGCGGCAAAAGTACAATTGCGCAGCTCGCTGCAAGGTTAAGAGATACCTGCGACGGTTCTGTTAATATAGGCGGAACGGATATTAAGAACCTTTCCGAAGACACGCTTAACAGTGTAATGAGCATAGTCTTCCAGGAGAGCACGCTTCTTAAAATGAGCATCGCCGACAACGTTGCTTTGTATAAAAAGAACGCAAGTCGCGAGGAAATATTGAAGGCGCTCGAGGCAGCTCAGTGTGCGGATATAATTGCGAAACTTCCCGACGGAATCGACACGGTTTACGGTGCCAAGGGCGCACATTTATCAGGCGGTGAAATTCAGAGAATAGCCATAGCAAGAGCAATACTTAAGGATTCGCCGATTGTCATATTGGACGAGGCGACTGCTTTTGCCGATGCCGAGAACGAATATCTTATCAGAAAGTCGTTTGAGAAGTTACTTAAGGGCAAGACGGTTATCATGATTGCTCACAGACTTTCTTCCATTAAGAACGTCGACAATATCTACGTAATCGACAACGGAGTGGCGATAGAAGAAGGCACCCACAAAGAGCTTATGGCAATGCGCGGACGTTACTTCGAAATGTACAGCGAGTATCAAAAAGCCGTCAGCTGGAAACTTAACAAGGAGGTGCAGGCAGATGCTTAAATGTCTTAAATATATGTCTCCTGTGGGCAAGAAGGCAGTACTTTTCGCATCCTTGTGGCTGGGGCTGTTCCACATTATATGCATGCTCCCGATGATAATGATAATTCATGTGCTTTCGCAGATGATAAGCGCTTACAAAGCGGGCACTACGGTGGATACGAGCATTGTGGTTTATCTTGCAGTAGGACTCGTACTTATAGCAGTCATGTTCTTAACCTACAAGAAGATGTACCGCATGAAATACATTAACGCGGCCAAAGAAAACAATTCGCTCAGAATGGGCGTTGCCGACAAGTTCAGAAGACTGCCGGAAAGCTTTCTTTCGACACACGACTTAAGTGACCTGACATCCACGGTAATGGATGATGTGGGCACCATAGAGGGGGTACTGGCCAATCAGCTTACAGAGATGATAGGCGGGGCTTTCGGAATCGGCGTAACACTTATATTCATGTACTTTATCAACGTTAAGATGGCGCTAGCGCTTACCGCGGTGGTACCGTTTGTGATTCTCAGTATGTCCCTAAGTGATACGGTATCCGGCAAGACACATATGAAGAACAGAATCGCCAGGGTGGCCATTTCCGACACGATTCAGGAGTACCTTGAGAACATCAGAGTGCTTAAGATTTCAGGCAATATCGGGACTTATCAGAAGGGTATCTTCAAAAAAATAAGACGTCTCATTCCGGGACTTGTGCTCTTTGAGTTTCTTGCCGGTATGTGTGTTTCCATGGCATTTAACTTACTCAGAATGGGTATAGGTGTTGTGGCTGTATACGGCGTGGGACTACTCGTTAAGGGTGAGATCAGCGTGGAGATATATCTGGTGTTTGTGTTGATGGCTGTGTGGATATATGAGCCCTTATCCTACACCTGTGAGTATCTTGGTGCGGTAATTGCAAGTAAGGTTGCGGCTACGCGTATCGAGAACATCATGGAATATCCGGAACAGACGGGTAGCAGTACGGCTTCTTTTGACGGATACGACATCTGCTTCAGAAATGTTTCTTTCTCGTACGCAAGCAAGGAATCGGGGGCCAAAAAGAACGTTTTGAATTCGGTGAACTTTACCGCAGGACAGGGCGAGTACACGGCACTTGTGGGACTCTCGGGAAGCGGCAAAAGCACAATCTGCAGACTGGCCGCAAGACTGTGGGACTACGAGAAGGGACTTATTACCGTCGGCGGAACGGATATTAAAACTGTGCACCCCGAACGACTTTTTGAACTCTTTTCGATAGTGTTCCAGGATGTAACGCTCTTTAACGACACGATTTACAACAACATTCTTGTGGGCAATAAAAAGGCCACAAGAGAGCAGGTTTTAAAGGCTGCGGCAGATGCGCAGTGTATGCCTTTTATCGATAAGCTTCCCGACGGAATCGATACCATGATAGGCGAGAACGGCCACACGCTTTCGGGTGGTGAGAGACAGAGACTTTCTATAGCGAGAGCATTTCTCAAGAACGCACCTATAGTGCTTCTTGATGAGAGTACGGCTTCCGTGGATCCCGAGACGGAGACCAAGCTTCAGGCTGCCATAGAGAAGCTTACAAGAGGCAGAACGGTTCTTATGATAGCTCACAGACTCAGGTCTGTAGTAAATTGCGACAGAATAGTGGTGCTTGATAAGGGTGAAGTGGTCGGTAACGGTACCCACGAGACTCTTATGAAGGACTGCGATATATACAGGAAACTTTACGAATTACAATGTGAGGACAAAGAAGACGATGAGCAGAATACGAATTAATCCCGTAGTGCTGATTCTTATTAACGTAATAGCTCCATCCATGTACATACTGATAAACGGCAAGTATCTTCAGTATTTCCTGCTTGCTTTTGCCTCGTTTGTGCTGATTCTTATGGGGCGATTCAAGAGACTTGCGGGCATGCTTGCGGTCTACGGAATAATGATGGGAATATACATGGTTACCATTCAGGACGACAGAGCTAAGTTTATAGGTCTTTTCCTAATTGTGCTGGCACAGTCGGTGCCCTGCCTTGTGCTTGCCTCCGTACTGGTAAGCAAGTATAACTCGGCGGAACTTCTTGCTGCGCTTGAGACCATGAGAATACCGAGAATGATGGTGGTGGCGGTAACGATTACCTTAAAGTACATTCCGACTTTTACAAGAGAGTTTAAGCTCATCAAAGAATCCATGCGCTTAAGAGGTATAGAGTTTACGCTAAAGAAACCCATAAGGAGCTTTAAGTACTTTGTGGTACCACAGCTTTTCAGATGTGCGGCGTTAGCGGAAGAAGTTACCGCGGCAGGCATGGTTAAGGGCATAGATGCGCCGGTAAGACGCAGCTCTTATTTCGAGGAAAGAGTAAGATGGTCGGATGCTTTAATTATGACCATCTTTGTATTGGGACTGGCAGGAGGTTTTGTATGGAATACACGCCTGTAATAAAGGCAGAGGGACTTTCTTTTAAATACAACGAGTCCAAAGAAGGAATATTTGACGTAAATTTTGAAATCAATCAGGGCGAGGCCGTGCTGATTACCGGCAACAGCGGAAGCGGCAAGTCTACGCTTCTTAAGTGCTTAAATAAGCTTATTCCCACCATTACGGAGGGTGAGCTCAAGGGCAAGCTCTTCATAAACGGTGAGGACTACGACAGCGTTAAAATGTATGCCCTCAACAAAAAAGTCGGGTCGGTGTTTCAGAATCCCCGCTCCCAGTTCTTTACGGAGAATTCCACTGCGGAGCTGGTATTCCCCATGGAAAACTACGGAACTGACAAGGAAGAGATGGGGCGAAAACTCGACGAACTGAAGAAAGACTTTAATCTCGGAAAGATGATGGGAAGGGATATCTTTACCCTTTCAAGCGGCGAGAGGCAGATGCTTGCGCTTGCTTCATCACTCACCATGAACCAGAAGGTGCTTATTTTCGACGAGCCTTCGGCCAACCTTGATTATGGTAATGCCATGAGACTGGGGCGCCTTATAGATAAGCTTAAACACAAGGGCTACACAATAATTGTTGCGGATCACAGATTCTATTATCTTAACGGAATCATCGACAAAGTTTTCTTCATGGAGCAGGGAAAGCTTACTTCTTTTGCAAGTGAAGAAGAGTTTAAGAAAAGCGGATACGACACCAGAAGCTTCGACATATTTTCTTTGAACATTCCCTTTACGGGAGCGGCAGAAAGCAAGGATAGTGTCGTGGCTGAGCTTAAGGACGTATCGTACAAAGAAATACTAAAGAACGTAAATCTCAAGCTTCACAAGCATGAGGTTGTGGGGCTTGTAGGCAGTAACGGCGCGGGAAAGACCACGCTGGCAAGATTGCTTTGCGAGAGCAACAAGCCCGACGGTGGCAAGGTGGTAAAGGGGTCGTTACCTTTCTTTATTATGCAGGACCCGGACTATCAGCTCTTCGGAACGTCTGTAGATAATGAACTTTCACTTGTTAAGAACGATGCGAAACGAATAGCGGAATGCGTAGACTATCTGGGACTTAAACCCTACAGGTACAAGCACCCGTTTGATCTTTCGGGCGGACAGAAGCAGAGACTTCAGATTGCCATGGCGCTTATCTGCGACAGAGACCTGATTATATTCGACGAGCCCACAAGCGGACTGGATGTTTACTCAATGCAGAGGGTGTCGGACGAGATAGTCAAGCTCAAGGAAAAAGCAAGCGTTTTGGTAATTTCACACGATTACGAGTTCTTAAGGCATGTGGCCGACAGAATCGTATATCTTAACAACAAGACCGTTGAGGATGACTTTATTCTTAACGAAGAAAATGTACATAAGCTGAATGCGATATTTGGCAAAATGGCGGAAGAAACCGCCTGAAAGATATCGGTTATACGGATTCTTACGGAATCTTTATAATAAAGAATTTATAGGAGGGAAAAATGAATAAACTCAAAATTAAGGACATAGTTATGATAGCGCTTTTGTCCGCGCTGTATCTGATTTTTTATATGATATCGGGTACTGTGGTTATGGTATTTGGGGCATTCGGTCATGCAATCAGCCCCGGAGTATGTGCAATATTTACCGGCACGGTTATGTACTTTATGACCAAGAAGGTTGGTAAATTTGGACAGTTTTTAATTATGCAGGCAATCTGCATGGTGCTTTTCTCAATCATGGGAGCCGGATACATTCCGTGGTATATCACATCCATGATTGGAGCACTTGTGGCAGACCTTATCGCTTCAAGAAGCAACAAGCCCGCTGTATGGAAGGTGGCTGTTGCATCAGGCGTATTCCATGTAGGTCAGGCATTCGGTTCCATAATTCCCAGCATGTTCTTCATGGAAAGCTACAGAGAAGAGTGGATTGCAAGAGGCCAGACTCCCGAAGCTATGGATGAGATGATCAGCTACACCACCGGCGCTATGGGTGTATTGGCGACTGCCATTGTATTCGTGCTTGCAGTTGCAGGCGTTTATATCGGATACCTCATCTTAAGAAAGCATTTCGAACGCAAGGAAGCAGCAGAAGCATAAATCCTTAAATTTCTTAGCAAAAGTAATTGACAAACGATAGCGAACAGTGTATTCTAACAACAGTGTTAGCGTACAGTGTTCGCTTTTCTTTTGCCAAAGAATAAGAAAGACTTTTGATATATGCCCAAGGACAAGACAGAAAATCACGAAAAGATAATAGTGGCAGCTTATGACGAGTTCATGAAGTATGGCTTTAACGACGCTTCCATGAGGCGCATAGCGGCGACGTGTGATATGAGCGCTTCCGGACTTTACAAGCATTTTCCGAGCAAGGAAGATATGTTTGCGGCGCTGGTGGAGCCTGCTTATGCCGGACTTAAAGACGAGTACGGAAAGGAAGTTATACGCGAACTTGAATCGATAGACGAGTCCTTTGCCGAGACACTTTGGGCGGAGAAGGGCGAGACCGCCTGGGTAATGGAGTATATATACGACAATTTCAAGGCGTTTAAGCTTTTGGTATGTAAGTCTCAGGGAACAAGATTTGAGGATTACGTACATGAACTTGCTCTTTTGGAAGAAAAGTCTACCGGACTTTATATGGATAAGGTACGCGAAATCGGCGGAGAGGTCTACATGGTTCCTTCCGAAGAGTTCCACATGTTTATGACTACATGCATCAATGCCATATTCCTTGCAGTAGAGCATGATTTATCACGCGAGGAAGCCATGGAGTATGCTCACCACCTCGACGTATTCTTTGAAGCGGGCTGGGGTGCACTGTTCAAACTTAAATAGATATTAGAAAGACGCGCTAAGCGTGTTTTTTTAAATAGATGAGTTAGCTGTGTCTAACTCGATATGCGCATAGAAGTAACAATGAAAGGAAGGGAAAAATGGACAAAGGAGAAAAAAAGAAAGGGACACTGGCCTGGGTGCTTGAATTCGCAGGGATTAATAAGAGCGCTTACATAATCAGTGTTTTCATGGCAATAATCAGCGTAATTGCCGGCTTTGTACCGTATTGGTACGTAGCTAAGATTGTAAGGGCGTTGATAGAAGGTAACAAGGACTTAAGCTTTTATCTTACCCAGTGCGGGTATATTACAATTTGCTGGTTGATCAACAAGATATTCCACACAATATCGACAACAATGTCTCACAAAGCAACTTTCGGAGTGCTTGCGGAGATAAGAAGACGACTTACGAAGAAATTAAGCGTTATGCCGCTCGGTGACGTGCTCGACGACGCTTCGGGTTCTTACAAGAACACGATTGTGGAGCGCGTGGACTCGGTTGAGACCACACTGGCACATATTATTCCCGAAGTTATTTCAAACGCTATCGTGCCTGTGGGTATATTGGTGCTCATGTTTAATGTCAACTGGAGACTGGCGCTTTTATCACTTATAAGCGTTCCGATTGGCATGGTATTCTACAGCCTTATGATGGTAGGTGCCGACGAAAGCTTTAAGAATACAATCGTTAAGACCAAAGCTTTAAACGACACCGCCGTTGAATATATTAACGGTATCGAAGTAATCAAAGCCTTCGGCAAGACGAAATCCTCCTACGAAAAGTTTAAAACAGCAGCCAAAGAAGGTGCGGATTGCTTCATAGAGTGGATGAGACGCTGCAACCTCTGGCAGAACCTCGCTATGACCTTCCTGCCGGCGCAGCTTCTCACCCTGCTTCCTTTTACCGGCTGGTATTATCTTACGGGTCGCGTGGACGGAACAGATGCTCTTATGCTTATAATTCTTACCCTCGGCCTTGTATCACCCTTCATGGTGGTTGCAGGCCACATGGACAATATGTCCAAGATGGGTTCCATCATCGGTGAGGTTACCACAATCCTTCAGAAGCGAGAGATGGAGCGTCCCGAGACGATGACCAAGAAGCCGGTCGGCAGCGACATAGTCTTCAAGGACGTTCACTTCGGCTACAAGGAGCAGGAAGTATTGCACGGCATTGACTTAACGATAAAAGAAGGCACCGTGAACGCTCTCGTAGGTCCTTCCGGTTCCGGCAAGTCTACGATTGCCAAGCTCATTGCTTCTTTCTGGGACGTAGACGGCGGAGAAGTAACGTACGGTGGCGTGAACATCAAGGACATTCCGCTTGCAGACTACAACAAATACATCGCATACGTATCGCAGGACAATTACCTCTTTGACGAAACCGTTATGGAAAATATCAGAATGGGTCGCCCCGGTGCAACGGACAAAGAAGTCATTGAGGCTGCTATTGCCTGTGGTTGCCACGAGTTCATTCTTAACCTTGAAAAGGGCTATGACACCATAGCAGGCGGTGCCGGCGGACATTTATCAGGCGGCGAGAGACAAAGAATCAGCATAGCAAGAGCAATGCTTAAGAATGCACCCGTAGTAATCTTAGATGAGGCAACAGCCTACACCGACCCCGAGAACGAAGCTTTGGTACAGCGTTCAGTGGCTAAGCTTGTGCAGGGTAAGACACTTATCGTAATAGCACACAGACTTTCTACTATAGCTTCTTCGGATCAGATTATCGTAATCAATGACGGTAAGGTTGAAGCAACAGGTACGCAGGAAGAACTTCTTAAAAAGTGCGCTCTGTATCGTGATATGTGGGATGCACATATTTCCTACAAAGATTCGGAGGTGGCATAATGTTTAAGACTTTAAAGATGTACTTTGATTTTTGCAATAAGGTTAATCGTGCCAAGCTTTACAAGGCAATGCTCCTTGGCGTTTTGAAAGCTATGTTTGCGACTCTTCGTATTCCTGCGATTGCGGTAATTCTGCAGGGAATACTTAACAAAGACATGAGCATGAAGAACGTATGGCTTTCTTTGGCACTTATGTGCGCATCAATCCTCGGGCAGGTACTTGTGGGACTTAAGACCACAATGCTTCAGACGGAGGGCAGTTACAACACTTGTAGCGACAAGCGCGTGGAAATTGCCGAGCATTTAAGATATCTTCCCATGGGCTTCTTTAATGCAAACAGCCTCGGAAGAATCACCAATATCACCACCAATACCATGGAAATGCTTGCGGATGTCGCAACACTGGTGGTTATGATTTCAACTCAGGGAATAATCACAACAGCAGTAATTTTTGTATGCATTCTTTTCTTCGACGTAAGGATTGCCCTGATCCTTTTGGTAGGAATAGTGGTCTTCTCTTTCTTTAACACTTGTATGCAGAAGGCCACTATACCTGCCGCCCCCAGAAAGTCGAGGGCGGATGAGGGACTCGTTACGGCGGTTATCGAATATATTCAGGGTATCGCCGAGGTTAAGAACTTTAACTTAACCGGCAAGATGGCGCATAAGCTTGAAAGCGCAATTACGGAAAAGCAGGCGGCAGATACCAAGCTTGAGTATGCTGTAATACCGTTTATGTGCTTGCAGGGAATCACCACCAAGCTTACGGGCGTTTTGATGGCGCTTTGCTCCGTGATTTTTTATTTAAACGGCACGATGCCTTTGCTTTACGCCATCATGATGATTATTTCGTCCTTCATGGTATACGAAAGTCTTGATATGATGGGCGGATTCTCGGCACTTATGAGAAACGTTAACATCGTAGTAAGTCAGGCCAATGAAGTACTGGCACTTCCGCCTATGGATGTGGACGGAGCGGAGTTAAGGCCTGCCGCAATGGATATTGAACTTCAGAATGTTTCTTTTGCCTATGAGGACAAGACTATTATCGACGACGTGTCGCTTAAGATTCCCGCGGGAACCACTACGGCAATCGTAGGACCTTCGGGCGGCGGTAAGACGACGCTTACGAATCTTATGGCACGCTTCTGGGATGTTAAATCCGGCAAGGTGCTCCTCGGCGGGGTGAACGTTAAGGACTACAGTTTCGACTCCCTTATGAAGAACTTCAGCTTTGTATTCCAGAGAGTTTACCTCTTCGAGGACACCATTGCCAATAACATTCGTTTCGGTACACCTGAAGCACCTATGGAGAAGGTTATCGAGGCTGCCAAGAAAGCGCGCTGCCATGAGTTTATCATGAGCCTTCCTGATGGCTATGACACAATTATAGGCGAAGGCGGAGCATCGCTCTCCGGCGGTGAGAAGCAGAGAATTTCCATCGCTCGCGCCATCATGAAAGATGCACCCATCATCATCCTTGACGAGGCAACGGCCAATGTGGATCCCGAGAACGAAGCCGAGCTTACCAAGGCCATCGAGGAACTTACCAGAAACAAGACCATCATCATGATTGCCCACAGACTTAAGACTGTAAGACACGCAGACCAGATACTGGTAGTTTCAGACGGTAAGATAGTTCAGAAGGGAACTCACGAGCAATTGGCGGCCGAAGAAGGCATCTACAAGAACTTTGTCAGCGAAAGAAAAGAAGCAGTATCATGGAAGATAGCATAGAGTTTATGGAGGCTTAATATGCTTAAGTACAAAGGCACATTTATCACCATGTTCCCGCTTTTGATGAAGAAGTACATGGTGGAGCAGTACGGAAAGAAAGTTACCAAGGAAGCCTACAAAAAGGCACTTGCGATATACAGACAGATGCTTTCGGAAGTCGAGGATATCGGTTCGGAGAATCCTATGGCAGGCAATATCTATATGGCTTTCGTATTCATGGCCATATGGAAAGCAGCGGACGGAGCAATAGATACGGAAAGCTACAGGACGGTGGTCAGAAACTTTCTTACGAAATCTTTTGCAAGAAAGTTCATCGGAAAGAGTGATATGAACAATCCAGAGGACGTTTTGAAAGCCAAGGCTAAGTTCAGAAGAATGCAGGCATGGGCGGACGAGCATCCTCAGTACAAGGATAAGACCTGGGATTTTAACTTTGATGAAGCAAGGCACAAAGACGGAAGCTTTTATTACTTCACAAGATGCCCGCTTAACGATTACGCAAGAAAGTACGGCTATCTGGAAGTGCTTCCGGTATGTTGCGAGCTTGACCATCTTCTTACGGAGGCATCCAAAGGAAAACTTATCAGAGAATACACGCTTGCGACGGGTGGCCCGATATGCGATTACTGGATAGTGCCCGATAAGCTTGCAAATCCGCAGTAGCATTGAAATGAGTCGGCAGCAGAAATGCTGCCGATTTTTTGTGCGCAGATATTGACAGAAGCAACGCAAAGTGATAATACTATTATCGATAATCCAATTATCAGTAATTCAGCGGAGGACTAAAAATGTCAGTACGCGATACAAGTATCGATCCAAGACTTATAGAAAGCGCCCGTGAAGAGTTCATGGAGAAGGGCTTTCTCAAGGCTGATTTAAAGACCATATGTGACAAAGCCGGAGTGACGACCGGCGCGGTATACAAGAGGTATAAGAGCAAGGAAGAACTGTTTGCCGCAGTGGTTAAAGATTCGACGGAAATTATAGACGGGTTTGTGAATGTCAGAAGCGATATCGACTTAAGTGATAAAACGGATGAGGAAATTATAGATTCGTGGACTATGACCGTGGATTACATCATGCCTGTGTTTAGGATGCTTTGGAAGATTCGCGATGATTTCGTTCTTTTGCTTGAAAAATCTGCGGGAACTTCTTATGAAAATTTTGGACATGATTTTGCAATTCGTATGACCGATGCATATATGCTTTATTACAAGGAAGCAGTGAGACGGGGACTTACATCAATCGAGATATCCAGGAAGGAAATGCATATTTTATGCACATCTTTCTGGACTGCGGTATACGAGCCTTTTGTTCACGGGATGAAATGGAAAGATGTGGAAGATCATTGTAAGACTCTTTGCAGATTCTTTAACTGGACTAAGGCAATAGGAATGACCGATTAACTATGTAATTAGGCTGCCTAAGGCAGCTTAATAATATACCCGAGAGTTAGCCGTGACTAACTACGAGCCGGGCGGGATACCGGCAGAAAAGGAGAGAAAATGTTTAAAAAAGTGGCTCCGTATATCGGAGAGTACAAGAAGTACACCGTATGGGCAGCAATAATGATGGTAATCGGTATAGCTGCCAACGTATTACCGTATTTCTTTTTGTACGAGATAATTGCGCCGCTTACAAGGGGTGAGGGTGTAAGTGTTTCGTTTATTTGCATAAGAGTCGCACTGGTTGCGGTGTGCGAGCTTATTTATTCTTTTTCGTACGTGCAGGGACTGACGTTCTCGCATGTGAGCGCGTACAACACGCTTAAAAATATCAGAATATCGCTTCAGGGCAAGCTTGAAAAGCAGCCTCTCGGCAATATCAAAGAACTCGGAACGGGACGTATAAAGAAGGTGTTCACGGATGATATCGATATGATTGAACTTCTTCTTGCTCACGCGATTCCCGAAGGAATTGCCAATACATTTATACCGGCAGTTATCATAATAACAATGTTTATTGTGAACTGGAGACTCGGACTTTTATCACTGGTACCGCTTGTTATAGGTCTTTTCGCAATGGGAATGATGATGAAGTCAGGCCTTGAGAAGATGAACGACTACTACGAATCCGCGGCCAGAATGAACAATACGATTATCGAGTATGTTAACGGCATGGAAGTGGTTAAGGTCTTTAACAAAGACGGAGAGTCTTACAAACGCTTCGGCGATGTGGTAAGAGGATACAGAGATTTCACACTTGCATGGTACAAGGTGTGCTGGCCCTGGATGGCTGTTTATGCAAGCGTAATTCCTTGCCTGGTGCTTTTGATGCTTCCTTTCGGCTCAATGATGGTGCTGGGCGGAACCGTTACACTTGATAAGCTGGTGCTTGTATTCTGTATGTCTTTCTCAGTGGGACCTTGTGTATTGAAGGCACTTAACTTCGCAGGCAAGTTCCCGCAGCTTGACTATAAGATTACCGAACTTGAAAACCTTATGGAGCATGCTCCGCTCAAAGAAGGAACCGACGGCTTCAAGGGCAATAACTACGACGTAGAGTTTAGCGATGTGCACTTTGGTTACAAGGATGCCGAGGTGCTTCACGGAGTAAGCCTTTCGCTTAAACAGGGTACTACAACGGCGCTTGTGGGCGAGTCGGGAAGCGGTAAGTCTACGCTGGCTAAGCTCCTTGTGCATTATTACGACATTGACTCGGGCAACATCAAGATAGGCGGTCAGGACATCACCGACATGTCGCTCGAAGCCCTCAACAATCAGGTGGCTTTCGTATCTCAGGAGCAGTTTCTTTTTAACACAACTCTTTATGAGAACATCTTAATCGGCAAGCCCGATGCGACTCGCGAAGAGGTGCTCGATGCCGCAAGAAGAGCTCAGTGCGATGAGTTTCTTGAAAGATTCCCTGAGGGTATCAATACTCAGGCGGGCGACGGCGGTAAGCAGTTATCCGGTGGTGAGAGACAAAGAATTTCTCTTGCAAGAGCCATACTAAAAAACGCTCCCATAATCGTACTTGATGAGGCAACAGCTTTCATGGATCCGGAGAACGAGGAAAAGATGAACGCGGCGCTTGATGAAATTATCAAAGACAAGACGGTGCTTGTTATCGCTCACAGACTTTCCACCATTAAAAACGCTGACAAGATATGC
>JAEEGJ010003303.1_pt1 | contig 63666 bp, 55 predicted proteins | sample 8958761 | NCBI WGS metagenome assembly JAEEGJ01 (sample SAMN16246546, study PRJNA631951) | gut metagenome | biome: gut microbiome; feature: rumen; material: RS-attached | host: Bos | place: Iran: Karaj | collected 2018-10 | reverse complement strand
GAGACGGTGGCGTGCTGCTGAAGACGGTGGACGGCGGAATGACATGGAGCCGCCGCAACACGGAGAGCACGCAGGACCTCACCGCGATGACGTTCAATCCGGATGGGAAACTGAGCGTCAGCGGGGGAAAGAGCCATCTCTCCATCGACGGACAGACGGACAAGCACTCCGTGAAGATGTACTACGACAGGCTCGGCAGGGTCGTCGCCTCACAGAACAGCAAACAGCGCGCGATGAGTCCGCAACGTTTCTCCTATACGGTGTACGACGCTTTGGGACGCAACGTGGAGGCGGGCGAGCTGGTGAGCGACGCGGAGCCGACCGACGATATGATCAACGCCACGGGCGCCAGCCGGTTCCCTGACAACTGGAGCGCGGACCGCTTCCAGGTGACCCGCTCGATCTATGACGAACCGATCTACTTGGATAACGACAACAACGCGATATACAAGGCGTTCGGGGGCAAACAGCAACATCTGCGCAACCGCATCGCCACGACCCTCTACCAGGAGAAGTACAATAGCGATCCGACGAAATACGACCACGCGACGCACTACAGCTACGACATCCACGGGAACGTGGCCACGCTGGTGCAAGACCTGCCGGAACTGGAGTCCATCGGGCAACGGTTCAAACGGGTGGACTACGAGTACGGCATCGTGAGCGGGAAGGTGACCTGCATGGACTACCAGAGGGGCAGCCCCGACGGCTACTCCCTGCTCTACAATTACGACGGTGAGAACCGCGTGACGAGTGTCTCCGCCAAGTACCATGGGGACAACACGGAGCATGAACTCGCCCGCTATGAGTACTACCGCCACGGACCATTGGCGCGCATGGTGCTGGGCAACACGCTGCAGGGCGTAGACTACGCCTACACGCTGCAGGGTTGGACCAAGGGCGTGAACGCTGACGGCGTAGGCCGGGACATGGGCGGCGACGGGCAGAACGGAATCAAGAAGGACGTCTACGGCTACACGCTGCAGTACAACGAGGAGGACTACCAACCGATTGGACAGAACGCGTCATTCTGCCAGTCCGTGACGTCGAACAACTTGGGGGGAAGGGCCCTGTACAACGGTAACATAGTGAGGATGTCCACGTATCTCGCCAATGTCTCCGGCCAGACCTTCGGCACGCAGACACGCGGCTTCGTCTATGACGAACTGAACCGTCTGACGAGTTCGCAGGTTGACGGGAGCGCCAACTACCAGACCTCCTACACCTACGATGCGAACGGCAACATCACCAATTTGACCCGTAACGACCAGTCGGGTGTGGCGATGGACAACCTGACGTACCGCTACGCCACGGATGGGAGTGGCAAAATCCTCAACAATAGGTTGTTGCACGTGAACGATGATGTACAGAACAGCGCAAATCCATCGGACATCGAGAATCAGGGAGATAACTACGCCCAGTATGATCCGAACCGCCACAACTACGCCTACGACAAGATGGGTAACCTCATCAAGGACCAGTCGGAGGAGATCGCCGAGATCACGTGGAACACTGCGGGAAAGGTGACGAAAGTGAGCCGCATCGATGGCAGTGGCAAACCCGACCTCCAGTTCGACTACGACGCTAAGGGCCAGCGCATCGCCAAGAAGGTCACCAACAAGAACGTGACCACGGGTGACAAAGTCGTGACGACCTACTACGTGCGTGACCCGCAAGGCAACGTGCTGGCGGTTTATGAGAAGAGGGAGGACGCCACGGGCGCTGGAGAATTCCTGCTGAAGGAGCGCCACTTGTACGGAATCAGCCGTTTGGGCATGGTTTCACAGAACGTCTCCTTGGCGCAGTTCAATACGTCGACAGCGAATCAGACACAAAATTCGACCACCCCTCTGCTCGGCGATACCCATTATGAACTGACCAACCACCTCGGCAACGTGATGGCGGTGATCACCGACGAAGTGACCGCCGATAGTACGCCAATGATAGCGAACCTTTCGGACTACTATCCGTTCGGTATGGAAATGGGAGGAAGGAAGTTTGTGAGGAATGGAGTTTATAGGTATGGATTTACTGGACAGGAGAAGATGGCGGAGCTAGATGATTCTCATACAACAGCTTTATTCTGGGAATATGACGGACGACTATGCAGAAGATGGAATGTCGATCCAAAGTACTCTGAAATTCCATCATGGTCATCCTATGTTATATCGGGAGATAATACGCTGATAAACGTAGATAAACAGGGGGACGTTTGGGATGTAGTTGCAGATGTTGCATTTGTTTTGTATGATATTGGAGAAATCGCATATAATGCTGTTAAAGGCAATGATAATACGACTTCTTATATGGCGTTGACTGCAGATGCTGCATCCATTTTTATCCCTTGTGTTACGGGGTCTGGAATAGCCGTCAGATTAGAATCTAAAGCTGCTGGCCTTATTGCAAAATCATCTAAGCTTTTGGGGAAATGGGAGCCACAAATTCAGCGTTTTGGTAAGGAGGCAGCTGCCAAATATCAAGCCCAAATAGCAAAAACAAGTTATGAATTGGTTGATGCTACTAAGAAAACATATAAGATAGACGAGTATGTGGTAAATGGAAGACGTTTTGATGGAATGGTAGATGGTGTTCTTGTAGAGGCAAAGCATGGATATGGGAATTTCGTAAATAAAGAAGGTACGGGATTCCAAAAATGGTGGAAAAAAGGTGAAGATGCCCTGATAAAGGAAGCAAAAGGTCAAATTGAAGCGGCGGAGGGGACTCCAATAAAATGGTTCTTTAGTGATGAAAAAGTTGCGAATGTTACGAAAAAAATATTTGAAAAAGAAAAAATAAACATTGAGGTTGTTTTTCAAAAATTAGAATGATAAAATAAAACCATGTCTAGTCAAAAGAAAAATATTCTGTTTTTGCATACGAAAACATTCAAAACGGAAGGTCCTTGCCAATTGCGAAATGGGGATAAATAACGTAATAATTAGTGATTAGGCTTGGATTTAGATTGAATTTGTTGTAATATTACAACATTGTTTCTGGGACATCTTAGTGAATCGAGGATGTCCCAGAAATAGTGTCGCAGAACTAAATTAAGGTTTGACACAGTCCAAATCACGTAACCAAATGACGGAAATATGGAACATGGTAAAAATGATGAAGTAAGCATTCGTTTCTATTGGAATAATCCGATGACAATTGACCAAATGACAGATTTAGTTTACAAGTTCTTGTTAGAATTTGAGACAATTTCGCCTGCCTTGAAGGGCTGGTGTAATTTGGGAAAAAGCAGAAAGGATGCACTAAGCAGGAAATTCGAAAATTCCCCAATGTACATAAAAAAGAAATTGTTACGTTCCTATAAAAAAGAAATGGATGAAAGAGGTTATAGTAAAATAGGGTATGCAATTACGCTTTATAATGAAGATGTGGAAGGGAATGGTATGTCATTGAGGATTTCTACTAATGATTTAAAAAGATTATTTACTGCAAATTGCAAATTTGAATATGAAACCACTGATCTATTTGACAAAGAAACATTGCTTAAAATATTGAAGTGCATGATAAAACATTTTGTGCCAGATTATGGTTGTGTCCAAACGGATACCTTTTGGGAATTAAAAAGCAGTAATCATCTTGGTTGGATGTCTTATACTCATAATAAGGTCTTGAACTTAGGTGATAAATTTATAGTGGAAAAAGACAAAACTGGTGGAAACTTGATTTACATGAACCATACAGATAAGTTCTATGACTATGATAGGGTGAATGATTGCTTAGCACTTGAAGATGTTTTGAAAATAGAATAAAGCGTCTCCTTCCTTGCATTTATGACTCAAGGAATATTCGAAGTTCATGAACGATTCACTTATAAAGTAACATGAATTTAGATTTTGATTTATTTAGTTTTTCGGCTTTTCTGGCAGGTGCTATACTGCCTAAAATTAGAATCAGTTGCTAACTTAAAAACTTAAATTAGTATATTTAGAACCCATAGAAAGACAGAATGTTAGGCTGTGATAGAATTGTGCTATATCTTTGCGTTGGCGGACGAATGTCAGACGTGGGGATAAAAATAAATTACAATTATGTATTCCATGGTTAGGAAACCCCTCTATACGATACTATTTGTGTTATTGTACCTCCAGACGGCGATAGCCGGCAACTGGTTGACGAACAAAGCGACGTCGGAGGTGACGTTCGGCGAGGTGGCCACGATTGTGTCCCGCGGAGGGTCGGGCTATTGCCTGGTGCAGAAAGAGGGCTCCATCTTTTGGAGCAACGACGGTAACACGTGGACCCAGGGCGTAAGCCATTCGGGCAGTAACCTGGTGATGCGTTGTGCGCATTTCCATGACGGGAAAAACGGTGTCGTCGCGGGGGACAAGATCCTCGAATACACGACGGACGGCGGGGGAACCTGGAGCGAGAAGAGCGTCGGTTTCAACGTGCGTGGCGTCTGCATGACCTCCTCCCACACGGCTGTCCTCGTGGGCGATGGAGGCAAGATCGCCCGCTACACCTTCGGGGGCAGTCTCGAGGAACAATTCAGTTCTACGAATAATACGCTGAACTCTGTCAGCTTCTATGATGGTATTGGCTATGCGTGTGGCGACAAGGGCGTGCTGCTGAAGTATGAGGGGAACACGTGGAAGGAACTGACCCCTGAGGTCAATAAGAATTGGGTGTCTGTCACGGACCCGACAGGTTCGGGGAAGACGGCCCGCCTGAACAACATAAGCGCGGTGGACGCCCGCACGGCCTACGCGTGCGGAGACGGTGGCGTGCTGCTGAAGACGGTGGACGGCGGAATGACATGGAGCCGCCGCAACACGGAGAGCACGCAGGACCTCACCGCGATGACGTTCAATCCGGATGGGAAACTGAGCGTCAGCGGGGGGAAGAGCCATCTCTCCATCGACGGGCAGACGGACAAGCACTCCGTGAAGATGTACTACGACAGGCTCGGCAGGGTCGTCGCCTCACAGAACAGCAAACAGCGCGCGATGCGTCCGCAACGCTTCTCCTACACGGTGTACGACGCTTTGGGACGCAACGTGGAGGCGGGCGAGCTGGAGAGCGACGCGGAGCCGACCGACGATATGATCAACGCCACGGGCGCCAGCCGGTTCCCTGACAACTGGAGCGCGTCCCGCTTCCAGGTGACCCGCTCGATCTATGACGAACCGATCTACTTGGACAACAGCAACAATGCGATATACAAGGCGTTCGGGGGCAAACAGCAACATCTGCGCAACCGCATCGCCACGACCCTCTACCAGGAGGAGTACAATAGCGATCCGACGAAATACGACCACGCGACGCACTACAGCTACGACATCCACGGGAACGTGGCCACGCTGGTGCAAGACCTGCCGGAACTGGAGTCCATCGGGCAACGGTTCAAACGTGTGGACTACGAGTACGGCATCGTGAGCGGGAAGGTGACCTGCATGGACTACCAGAAGGACAGCCTCGACGGCTACTCCCTGCTCTACAATTACGACGGTGAGAACCGTGTGACGAGTGTCTCCGCCAAGTATCATGGGGACAACACGGAGCATGAGCTCGCCCGCTATGAGTACTACCGCCACGGACCATTGGCGCGCATGGTGCTGGGCAACACGCTGCAGGGCGTAGACTACGCCTACACGCTGCAGGGTTGGACCAAGGGCGTGAACGCTGACGCCGCAGGGCGTGACATGGGCGGCGACGGGAAAAATGGAGTCAAGACGGATGTCTACGGCTACACGCTGCAATACAACGAGGAGGATTACCAGCCGATTGGACAGAACGCCTCATTCTGCCAGTCCGTGACGTCGGCCGACTTGGGAGGAAAGGCCCTGTACAACGGTAACATAGCGAGGATGTCCACATATCTCGTCAATCTTTCGACCCAAAACTTCGGCACGCAGACGCGCAGCTTCGTCTACGACGAGCTGAACCAACTGAGGAGCTCGCAGGTGGATGGAAACTCCAACTACCAGACCACCTACACCTACGACGCGAACGGGAACCTCACCAACTTGACCCGCAACGACCAGTCGGGTGTGGCGATGGACAACTTGACGTACCGCTATGCCACGGATGGGAGTGGCAAAATCCTCAACAATAGGTTGTTGCACGTGAACGATGATGTACAGAACAGCGCAAATCCATCGGACATCGAGAACCAGGGAGATAACTACGCCCAGTATGATCCGGCTAGCCACAACTACGCCTACGACAAGATGGGTAACCTCATCAAGGACCAGTCGGAGGAGATCGCCGAGATCACGTGGAACACTGCGGGAAAGGTGACGAAAGTGAGCCGCATCGAAGGCAGTGGCAAACCCGACCTCCAGTTCGACTACGACGCTATTGGCCAGCGCATCGCCAAGAAGGTCATCAACAAGAACGTGACCACGGGCGACAAATTCGTGACGACCTACTATGTGCGTGACTCACATGGCAACGTGCTGGCGGTTTATGAGAAGAAGGAGGATGCCACGGGCGCTGGAGAGTTCCTGCTGAAGGAGCGCCACCTGTACGGGGCTGGCCGTTTGGGCATGGTCTCACAGAACGTCTCCTTGGCGCAGTTCAATACGACGACAGCGGATCCAACACAAAATTCGACCACCCCTCAGCTCGGCGATACCCATTATGAACTGACCAACCACCTCGGCAACGTGATGGCGGTGATCACCGACAAAGCGACCGCCGATAGTACGCCAATGATAGCGAGCCTTTCGGACTACTATCCGTATGGTATGACGGAGCCGGGGAGAAGTTATAGCGCAGGCAATTATCGCTATGGCTACACTGGTCATGAGAAGGAGAATAATCTCTCGGATGGGGTTTATACTACGGAGTATAGATTGTATGATGCAAGACTGGGAAGGTGGTTGAGTGTAGACCCGATGTTTGCGAAGTATTCTGGAATTAGTTCTTATAATTATTGTGCGGGGGATCCTATTAGATATAAAGACAAATGTGGTGATGATAGAAAGGATATCGTACTGGGAATGTTTGCCGCTGTTTGGGACAATGAAACATTGGGGGCTTATGATTTCTTGGGATTTACCAATCCGCGGGAATACCTCCAAAGATATGTTTCTGACCCTCGAGATTATAATAGAGGACAAGATGCAGGTGACGCCCTTTCCATAGAACTTTCTTTAATAGAAATGGGAACAGGTGCGACTATGCAGACAACAGGTGAGGGGGCTATGGCTTTGGGTGTTGTTGCTGCTCCAGAATCAGGTGGAACATCTCTTCTTGTTTCAGGTGGTGGCGTTGTCATTTCCGCAGAAGGAACCGCTCTTCTTTTGCATGGTTCAGCTGTGATGATGATGTCTAAAAACAACTATGCGAATAAAAAAGGTCGCATGAATGAGAGTTCATCAGGTAATGCAAGTTCTGGAGGTGGAAAAAATACAGGAAGCGGAAAGAATAGTTCTAAAAACTCTAGTGCCTCGAATGAGAAAAATACATTTACGCAAAAACATGGGCCGAATGGATCAAATGAACCTCATAAGGTAACCACTGAAATTCCTGATGGATATAAAAAAATTAAGGAAAGAACTAAGGGAGGAGGTGCTCCTGTATACTCTAATGGGAAAAATTATATATCCCCAGATCTTGACGGCCATAATGGGGGAATGTGGAAAATGGCAAAATCTGTGGATGATTTAGGAAGTAAGTCTACAAGAATGGGGACTTATGATGCTAAACTAAATAGAATTGGAGATTGACATGCGGATAAAAGAACGAGTTATTGTAAAGTATAATCCTAAGTATTATGATGCGAAGGGGGTATATACTAAAGATGAATGGACAGAATTCTCCGACATTGGTAGGGAATTCGAGGGGAAACGCCTATCTTTAGAAGAGTACTTAGAAGTGGAAAACCACTTTATAGCATTTGTCGAGGATTGTCTAGACGTCGCAGGATGTCGTTATCTGACAATAGATTGGAGCTGGGAATACGAGAAAAAAGTTTTTAGGGATCGTATTAAAGGCGTTTGTAAATTGGATCCGAATTTTGACGAATCGGAATGTATGACGTTGATCCATGAAATCGAGGAGAAAAATAGGATCTCGATTCCCATTGCCATGTACTTGTTTAGACTCATGTTACGTAATTCGTTTAACTTAAGTCTCAGTAATAGGAAAAGAAGGATTAAGTTCTATATGGGTTATGAATACTATCTGCATTTCTTTACATGCATAGACAGTGAAACCCTAAAAGAGATTGCGGGGAAACATAATTTGTATGTCGTGTGGTAGCCATTGGAGTGAATGAATCAAAAAAGAAATCAATGACACGGAAGAATATGGACAATGATGTGAGTCTTAATGACGGTGTTTCGATGTCTGGTGAGATAAGTGGACATTCCTATGTGGATCTCGGACTAAAAAGCGGTTTGAAATGGGCCACCTACAATGTGGGGGCCCATAAGCCAACCGAATTTGGCGACTATTTTGCATGGGGTGAGACTACTCCCAAGAATGACTATAGATGGGAAACGTATAAATGGTGTTTGGATAATCATAAAACTCAATCAAAATATTGTACATCGCATAAGTATGGGGATGTGGATAATAAGGTCGTACTAGATGAGGAAGATGATGTAGCCACTGTGAAATGGGGGAAAGAATGGCGTATGCCTTCCATCGCAGAATTAACTGAATTGTATAAAAATTGCAATTGGGAATATGTAGTAGACTTTAACGGCAGTGGCGTCGCAGGATTGTTTGGAACCAGTAAAAGAAACAAACGAACTATATTTTTCCCTGCGGCGGGATATAGATGCCTCACGCATTTCGGGAAAGTTGGCGAATACAGTTATATCTGGTCATCTTCGCTTGACAAGAAATATCCTGACGGAGGCTATAGCTTAGGATTTTGGGAATTAGGCGGAAATTTGAAAGGCGATTACCGCATGTATGGACAAAGTGTACGAGCTGTTGTAAAAAATAAGGTGTGTGATTTAGTAATATGAAACGACAGAGATTAACGGTAGGAGCCATAGTTGAGATTAACGTATATGATGAATACTATTGCTATGCGCAAATATTAGGGCTTAGCAATCTGGCATTCTTTGACTATAGGACTAAAGAACATCTTGAAGATTTTTCTGTTCTAAGTAATTGTAATATATTATTCATACTGTGTGTATATAACGATGTTATAACTCAAGGCCATTGGTTGAAAGTTGGCAAATTACCGATAAGGGAAGAACTCCAGATTTTGCCAATGAAGTTTATCTATCATGAATTTGACAAGTTGCAATTTGAGCTATACAACACTAATACGGGAGAAATTACTCCAAGCACGAAAGAGGAATGTAGAGGTTTGGAGTGTTGCGCTGTATGGGATTATGGCTGTGTTGAAGATAGATTACGAGACCATTATAATGGAGTTCCATGCATTTGGTTGAAGGAAGAGTATGAAATCTTTAAAGACTAAATTCTGTCGAATTTCAGAGGCAAGACAACTTAAAAAAAAATCCTTAATTTAGCAGACATGAAGAGTGAATATTAAATAGAGGTTATAACTTTAAATGAATAAATAAATACAATGTTTATTGGTTTATGAGTTCAAAAGAATTGTTAGAAAAAATAATTTCACTGCTGTCTGCAGACGATTTTTTCCGAGATTTTAAATTTCGGAAAAGCGATTGTAGCTTTATTTCAAAAAATGGCGGACTAAAAAACATAGTGGAGATTCAGCATTGGACTAAATATGATGAACTTGTATTATATCCATCGTTTTGTGCCCATTTTGATGTCTTGCTAAATTGGTTCAAAAAATACAGTTTCAAAACCATACAAGACCAAAAAGTTGCTTACAGTTTTGGATTCACAAGTCGTATGTTAGGCTATAACTCAAGTTATTATGAATTTGGTTTGGATGGGAATGACTTTAATTCGAAATTTGATTCTTTCAAAAAAGAATTAATTGAGTGTTCTAATTGGGTATTTACGAATTATGCGACGTTAGACCTTGCCTATCAACAAGAAATAATTCCTTTGTTGAATGGGGAAAAGGAAATGCCTGATGGGGGAATTGAGTGGGCCTTTATCGATTTGACATTGTGCAGGATTGTGTCACCTCAGAATTATGATGTTTTTAAGAAAATGATTTTGGAAAGGATTGAATTCTTGCATGGTAGAAACGAGCCTAATCTTGCACACTATTACGATAATTTAGACGAAATAATCTCTTACATGGAAAGTTTAAGCGTCGAGGAATTAGAGAAGTGCAAATTGTAGGTTGATGGCAATGTCATGAATTTAGATTTTGATTTATTTAGTTTTTCAGTTTTTCAGGCGGAGGGACTGGCTGATTTCGAGAAGGCGATTGCCGACATCTTTGAAGGCAAAGGCATGGTTGAAATCAGTCATGAGCCTTTTGCTATTGGAGATTATTTCTATCCAGAGTACAATCCAAGGGAGCTTGTCTGTTCGTGTTGGAAAACGGGATTATTCCCCAATTATATATTTTTCACATCTAATTTGGAAGATGGTTGGTACTCTTTGTTTAATTGTATCCATGAGAAATTGAAATGCAATAGCATTTTTTGCCGAATGTCGGGAAAGGTGGACTATCCAGCGTATACCTTTTTTTATTTTGACGATAAAATGAACGAAAGGTATATTCAGTCGCTTAAAGATGATCCACGGTGGGTCTTTTGTCAACAAGGCACACCTCTCTGGTTCGAAGACACTTCTCATTACGAGAAAAAAATGAAGAAAGACAGAATGAATAATGAAATAATTATAGATTATCTTTCAAAGCTAGGAATCGATTTCATGAAGATTGACGAAAATATAACGGAACAATTCACATGTAAAGTTATATTTCGTTGAAATGATTGATTGTGGCGAGGAAGATGCATAATTCTGCCGAGATTCGAACCAATTGCTAATTTGGGAAATAAACCTTACATTAGTAGATTTGAATAAAGGGAATCTGGGAAGTATAGCAGATTCTTTTGTGTGCAATGAAAAACAGGGGGGTATTATGAGTGAAGATATTTTTATGAGTATATTCAGAGGAAACGTACAGGAGTACTTTAGCCTAATTCCTGACGCTGATGTCGATGCGTGTCAGGGTAAAATCCCATTGTTACATTATGCATTAAGCCAACAGGATAAATATTCGGAAGAGATAGTTCTGGATTTGATCCGTCGAGGCGCAGACATAAATAAAACGGATGATTGTGGTCGAACTCCACTGGAAATCTGTTGTTGGCATCATAGAATTGAGGTCGCTAAAATCCTTTTGGGGAAAGGAGCGATAGTCAATACTGTAGATAAATGGGGGAACAATCCTTTGTGGAGAACTGTTTTTAAATGCGATTACGAAATGGCCCGTTTGTTGATGGAATATGGAGCCGATCCCGACAGCAAAAATAAAGTGGGTAAGTCCCCTCTTGATTTCGCGAACACGCGGAATGATGAAAAAATGGTTGTCATATTAACCCGTAAGGCATGAAACTGAAAAAAGCGAAATTAATATCCATATTAAAACAAGACTTGGAATCTCTTGGGTTCGTGTATTTCCGAGATTCTAGTCCTCTATTTCAAGGAACTTTCTATATGAAAGTTGAAGGGGATATGTTCCTTGCACTATGCCTTGTCATAAATAGATTTTATGATTCTTTGTTTACGGCTTCTTATTACCTTTCTCCGACCACATGCGTTGGCGCCACATGGGGAGATATTCCGAAGGATTCCTATGAGAGGCCTGGGTATATTCTTACAGAAAACGAGTTCGTTCAGTTTTCAAAGGATGGTAATTTAATGGCGAGAGACATATGGTTTGATGGTTTTGATGAAAATGATGTAAATGATTTCATCCAAATAATCAAACTGACGTATAAGAGATTTGCGTCTAACCTTGATTTGAGGGAAAGGATAGAACAAAGCAAAGATGTGAGAGTATTGGTAACCCTTTCACGGAAAACGTTGGAACTTGTGGCCAGACGTGAATTTGATGAGGGTTTAGAATACCAGCCGGAAAAAGAGATTGATGGTGTCCCTCTTGATTGGTTCAGGGCTTCAGAAACTGCTCTTAGGAAAGAGGGTTACATTCTAAACAAACATACGGTTAGAGGATTTGCTGCTGATGCATATAGGCAATTCTGTCTTTCAAAGGATGGTAATCCCGTGTACACAAAGTCTAATCCCTGAAATTGTCATGAAAAAACTTTTTAAACGTATAGTCATAATAGTGATTTGTCTTGTCACTTTTTTATGGTTGACAACCCGATGTAGGCATTGGATGGTAGAAAGAGAAGAAGAACAATATAGAAAAGAGGGTGGTTGTATGATTTCAACCGTTGAAAAATTTCGCACTACGCATAATCGGTTGCCCGAGGATATGTCAGAATTGGGAATGGGAGATGATAGTGGATTTGGACCTTTTTACGTAAAGCGCGACAGTAATAAGTACGAGGTTTTTTTCGGTTTAGGTTTTGATGAGAATTACGTGTATGATTCAGAAACGAAAGAATGGAAGTACACGTATTAGCAGTTATGAAGGGCAATGTAATTTATCATTGGTGTTATATGCGGTGTATAAGGTTGAATGTCATCCGTAAAGATAATTTTTTATACAAATTCGGAATGCTATTCCAAAAATGTATAAATTTGCGCAAAAACAACAAACAATAATAGGACATGGCATATATAAAGCGAGCAATAGAAGAACACTTGATGTATCTGGCGCAGCACTTCCCTGTTGTGGCATTAACCGGTGCCAGACAGACTGGCAAAACGACTGTCATGAATCAGGTCTTCAATGACATAGAGGGCATCAAATATGTCACGCTTGATTACCCGATGCTGAGGAACCTGGCACAGACAGACCCCGAATTGTTTCTGCAGCAATATCCTGCGCCCGTGATAATCGATGAAATACAGTATGCCCCTCAGTTGTTTCCATATATCAAAATACGAGTCGACAATGACAGGAAAAACGGACAGTATTTTCTAACGGGTTCGCAAATGTTCGGTTTCATGGAGAATGTGAGCGAATCGTTGGCCGGCAGAGTGGCGGTAGTCTCCTTTTATTCCATGAGCCGTGCGGAAATATTGGGAGAAAAAGAAATCCCTTTCTTGCCGACGAACCATTTCAAAGTGCAGTCTGACGAAACAATCACTACAATCTTCGATAAGATATACAGGGGAAGTATGCCCCAAATGATCGCCGACCCTATGCTTACCCCCGAAACCTATTATGGAGGATATGTCCAAACATACATCGAAAGAGACATACGCCAAATGCTTGAAATCAAGAAGGAGTCTGAATTCCTGCGCTTTATTTCTTGTGCGGCCGCCCGTACAGGACAGGAACTGAATCTGAACAATATGGCAAAAGATGTTGGAATCGACTCCAAAACTGCGGAAAGATGGCTCTCATTATTGACGACATCTGGTCTGGTGTACTTGTTGAATCCCTACTCGGACAACACGTTGAAACGCATTGTGAAACGTCCGAAATTATATTTCATGGATACTGGACTTGCTTGTTACCTGAGCTTCTGGAATAATCCACGAACGTTGGAAACCTCGGCAATGGCTGGTGCCATGTTTGAGACATACGTCGTTTCAGAGATTATCAAGCAGTATTCCAACAATGGGTTAAACGTCAAAAGCAGACTTTGTTACTATAGAGATAACAACGGCGTTGAAATTGATTTGATAATCATTCAGGACGGGAATCTATGCCCTATTGAAATTAAGAAAAGCGCCGACCCAGGCAATGCGGCACTGAAAAACTTCAAGGTTTTTTCCAAGTTCAAAGAAAATGCATGCGAAGCTGCGGTCGTTTGCTTGTCTCCTATCGTCTGTTCTCTCGACAATAGGAACAAAATCATTCCAATTGGCGTTATATAACCATTTGATTTTAAGTAAATTATATATTTTTTATACAAATTCGGAATGGTATTCCGAATTTGTATAAACCTTCAAGGGGCAGAATTCCTCTTTCCCGATAGAAAAACAAGCATAACCTCATCAAAGGAGAATCTAAAGACATAACCGAGATTTAATATGTGATGCCACATTCCCTTTTGCCTGATTAACGTGTGTGCAAATAGGTGCGGGATCATGCTTTAAAATCAATTGTTTGAATCACGAAAAAAAATTATATCTTTGTTCGGTTGACTAAAAAAAGGAAAACATGTACATGCCTGGAACTGCGTTGCCCAATAATTTTTGAAAACCTAAATATGACGGGAAGAGAAAAGCAGGACTGAAATGTTGTTCAAGAAAAAGAAGTTTCACAAATAAAGATTACGCTTATGGGATTGGATATGAGGCCAATAGGGAAGCCTAAACCAGGGTACGAGAAGAGATTCATGGAGATATATGAGATGATTTCCAAGGAAGAATTTCCAAAACCCACATTTTGGGGCAAATTGTTCGGAAAGAAATATCCGACGAAAGAAGAGTTGTTGGAGGAGTGGTTCGCGAATCAGATTCCATCCTATGAAACGATAAAGGCGCCACGCGTGGGACGTGACAAGGAGGCTGACGAGTGGGCAGAGGAATTCTATCATAATAAGTTCGACAATTCCGAAGAGAAGCCAACATTCGAGGAATACATGAAGGATATGGATGGCTATTATGTCATAAACCTCGCCAAAGAGTTGGATGGTGTCCCTAAATATATTTCCCCGTTGGAGGATGAGAACGTGTTCCGAGGAGAATTTCTCCGTGATTGTGTCGATTTGATCGGTGAGGACCTGGTCAATGAAGCATGGGAGTCGAAAACAGCCGAAGAGGCCTTGGACTATGGCAACAGACTGATGGCCGTTGCCGAGGCGATCGCCAAGGAGCACAACATGGAATACCTGAAAGACCAAAGGATGCCACCGGAAGAGGATGGCAAAGAGCCGTCCGAAGCTACTGCCCTATATGTGGGAGCCGCGAATTTCTCCTTGGAAGAGCAGTTGCACGTCGTGTTCTCATTGGCCAAGTGGCTGATCTTCTACGGTAAGAACGGTCATGGATATGAGGCGTATTATTGATGAGGACCATGCCTTCATGAGACTGTGGCTGGCTGGTCGATGAACGATCACCCCCGCCTTCGAATGGGTTGTGAACGCAAGGAACCATAAAACAGAATAAGATGAATATCAAAAGTAAAATACTGATAATCATCACTATCGTCTTGTGCGGTTGCGAGACGAAAGAGGGCGGATTCGCCTATGTCGATTTGGGTCTTCCGAGCGGAAACCTATGGGCGACCTGCAATGTCGGGGCGAAACACCCCTACGACATCGGCAACTTCTTCGCATGGGGAGAGACCCAACCCAAGGAGAGGTATGGATGGGACAACTACAAGCACATCACGCCCGACTCGTCCATAAAAAAGTACGTCTATTACCCCAAGTCTCCGTACTACGACACGCTGAGGGCTTTAGAGCCATGCGACGATGCCGCCACCGCCAACATGGGTGGCAGATGGGTGACGCCAACCATCACAGAGATCCAGGAGCTGCGCCAGGAATGCGAGAGCCACCTTACAGACAATTACAAAGGGAGCGGAATCGGAGGTGTCATCTTCACCTCCAAGCACAATGGGAAATCCATTTTCCTCCCGCTCATCGCGAAGGAACCTAGTAGCATTGAATCGAATAAGGGCATCCACTATTTTTATTGGTCAGCAAATTTCTACGATGACATCATTGGTTACGGAGACGATGGCGAACCCTGTATTCGAAAGAGATGTGACAAAGCCACCCCCTTGGAGTATGCAGTTTTGGAGTTAGATCGTTTCCTCGGTTCTCCCGTCAGGGGCATCATCCGGAATACCAGTGTTGACGATTCAGAGGCGTTGATGCGGAAGGGGGGACCAGCGTTCAAAGTCGACCCCATCGAGGATTCGCCGGCATACAAGGGAATCATATGGGACGTGATGGAGGAGGTGGTGGATTCGATAAAACAGAACTACTCAGAGAAAGGTCGGGACTGGGGTTCTGTCGTCATCTACTATTATCAAAAGAAGGTGCTGAAAAAATACGGCATAGACTGGAAATCACCAGATGAGTTGAATCATATCGAGTACGATGACTAAGTCCTGAAACGAAGGATAAAAAAAACACAAGTCGTATGCGGAATCATGATTTTTTGTATAAATTTGTGTAGACTATAAAGTGACGTTATGCGTACAAGGGAAGAAATAATGAGGCGGATCAGGGAGGTCGTAAAACACAATCTCTCAGGTATTTCTCATGTCTATTTGTACGGATCGAGAGCCAGAGGAGAAGCCTCAGTCGACTCTGATTGGGATGTCTTGATTATCTTGGACAAACCGCAAATCGACCAGTCTGATTATGACAACGTCACATATCCCATCACATCCCTTGGATGGGAGTTGGGTGAGATGATTATCCCTGTCTTGTATACAAAAAACGAATGGGAAAGCAATAGTTTCACCCCCTTTTACAAAAATGTCGAACAAGAAAAAATTTTAATTGCCTGATTGTTTTGTCGCACCCTCTCCGACAATAATGGAAAGACTATTTCCCGTCCCTGACACTCTGCAAGGACAAGACAACCAAGAGATAACCAATCGGATTAAAAAAAACACAAGTCGTATGCGGAATCATGATTTTTTGTATAAATTTGTAGCAATGTAAATTTTAAAAAATAGGAAAAATGGCAGAAGGAATTCAACCATCGAGCGAGAAGCTGAAGGCTTTGCAGCTGGCGATGGAAAAGATTGAAAAAGACCATGGAAAGGGCACCATCATGAAGATGGGCGACAACAAAATTGAAGAAATACCTGTGATTTCAACTGGATCTATTGGCTTAGACCTCGCATTGGGTGTCGGTGGATACCCGAGAGGTAGGGTCATCGAAATATTCGGTCCTGAGTCGTCAGGTAAGACTACGCTTGCCATCCATGCGATCGCTCAGGCACAAAAGAACGGTGGCATCGCCGCCATCATCGACGCGGAACACGCCTTCGACCGCTTCTACGCGGAGAAACTGGGCGTGGACGTCTCCAACTTATTGATCTCCCAACCGGACAACGGTGAGCAGGCGTTGGAGATCGCGGACCAGCTGATCCGCTCCTCCGCATTGGACATCGTCGTAATCGACTCTGTCGCTGCATTGACGCCTAAGGCGGAGATCGAGGGCGACATGGGCGACTCCAAGATGGGTCTGCAAGCCCGCTTGATGTCCCAAGCCCTGAGAAAACTGACGGGTACGATCAACAAGACGAACACCACCTGCATCTTCATCAACCAATTGCGCGAGAAGATCGGCGTCATGTTCGGTAACCCTGAGACGACAACGGGTGGTAACGCCCTGAAGTTCTACGCCTCCGTCCGCCTCGACATCCGCAGGATCGGACAGCTCAAGGACGGCGAGAACGTGATTGGTAACCAGACCCGCGTGAAGGTGGTGAAGAACAAAGTGGCGCCTCCGTTCAAGAAGGCGGAGTTCGACATCATGTTCGGCGAGGGTATCTCCAAGATCGGTGAATTGATCGACATGGGCGTCGAATTCGGCATCATCAAGAAGAGCGGTTCGTGGTTCAGCTACGGCGACACAAAGCTGGCGCAAGGACGCGACGCCACGAAAGACTTGTTACGCGACAATCCTGAATTGGCCGATGAAATCGAGCAGAAAGTGCGCGAGGCGGCTAAGAAAGCGAATAACTGATTAGATGGGACAGATCGTAAAAACTGAGATATACGAAGAGCAGGCGGTCCTGGTCGGACTGATCACGCCCCAGCAGAACGAGCAGAAAGCGAAGGAGTACATGGACGAGCTCGCCTTCCTTGCGGAGACGGCGGGCGCACACCCTGTGAAGACCTTCTTCCAACGGGTGGATGGTCCGAACTCGAACACGTTCGTCGGTCCCGGCAAGCTGGAGGAGATCAAGAACTACGTCAAAGAGCAGGAGGAGACGGAGAATGAAATCGGTCTTGTGCTCTTCGACGACGAACTCTCCCCGAAGCAACTCCGCAACATCGAGAAGGAGTTGGGTGTGAAGATCCTCGACCGTACCAGCCTCATCCTGGACATCTTCGCCAAACGGGCCCAGACCGCCCACGCCAAGACGCAGGTGGAGCTGGCGCAATACAAATACTTGCTGCCACGCCTGACGGGTATGTGGACCCACCTCGAACGTCAACGAGGAGGTATCGGTATGCGTGGTCCGGGTGAGACCCAGATCGAGACGGACCGTCGTATCATCCTCACGAAGATATCCCTGCTCAAGGAGGAACTGGTCTCCATCGACAAGCAGAAGACCACCCAGCGGAAGAACCGCGGCAAGATGGTGCGTGTCGCGCTGGTCGGCTATACGAACGTGGGAAAATCCACGATCATGAACACGCTCAGCAAGTCGGACGTCTTCGCGGAGAACAAACTCTTCGCCACGTTGGACACCACCGTGCGCAAGGTGATCATCGAGAACCTGCCCTTCCTGCTGACGGACACGGTAGGGTTCATCCGCAAGTTGCCGACAGACTTGGTGGAGTCCTTCAAGTCGACGCTGGACGAGGTGCGGGAGGCGGACCTGCTGGTGCACGTGGTGGACATCTCCCACCCGAACTTCGAGGACCAAATAGCCGTGGTGGAGAAGACGCTGAAGGATATCAACTCGGCGGACAAGCCGACGATCCTGGTCTTCAATAAGATCGACGCCTTCACATACACACCGAAGGAGGAGGACGACCTCACACCGATGACGCGGGAGAACATCAGTTTGGAGGAACTGAAGAAAACCTGGATGTCGAAGATGCATGAGAACTGCATCTTCATCTCAGCCAAGGACAAGACGAACCTGGAGGAGCTGAAGACCTTGCTCTACAGCAGAGTGAAGGAGATCCACGTGACCAGGTTCCCTTACAATGATTTTATTTATCAGAAATATGACGATAATGCGGAGGAGGTAGAGTAGAGAAGCTATCTCCTCCTCTTTTTTTGAATTAGATTATTAAGAACTAAAAGAATAATAGTATGGGGAAATATAGGAAACTGACCGCTCCTGAGATTGAGACACTGAGATCACAAGGCTGTAACGCGGACGATTGGGACAATATTCAAGTGACGAACGGCTTTGACGCCACGAGGGTTCGATTCACCATCTTCACGGGACAGATCAGGATGGGAGCCTTCGATAAAACATATAATCTGGAGGGCGGCATATCCCGCCATTCGGGCATCACGAACGCCACGCTCCACAACTGCGTCGTGGGCGACAACGTCTACATCGGACGTGTGGGCAACTACATCGCCAACTACGAGATCGGTGACGATTCGTACATCGAGAACGTGGATATGATGACGGTGACGGAGAAGAGTTCGTTTGGTAACGGAACCATGGTCGCCGCCTTGAACGAGGGTGGCGGACGTGAGGTGCCTATCTTCGACCTGCTCTCCGCCCATACCGCCTACATGATGGCGCTCTACCGCCACCGCCCGGAGCTGACACACAACCTCCAGGAATTGGCGGCTAAATATACCGAAAGCATCTCCTCTGACATGGGGCACATCGGCCACTCCGTCATGATCCGCAACTGCGGGAAGATCGTGAACGTGAAATTCGGCGACTGCACGGAGGCGGACGGTTGCGCTGAGTTGCTCAACGGTAGCGTGAACGGTAACCAACACGCTCCAGTGAAGTTGGGCACGCACGTGATGGCGCGCAACTTCATCATCTCCTCCGGTAGCGAGATCACCGAGGGAGCGATGATCGACCGTTGCTTCGTAGGCCAGGCATGCCAGATCGGCAAGCAGTACTCCGCCACAGACACGCTCTTTTTCTCCAACTGCCAAGGATTCCACGGTGAGGCGGCCTCCGTCTTTGCAGGACCATTCACCGTCACACACCATAAGTCCAGCTTGTTGATCGCTGGTATGTTCTCCTTCCTGAACGCCGGTTCGGGAAGCAACCAGAGCAACCACATGTATAAGCTGGGACCTATCCACCAAGGCGTCGTGGAGCGTGGTTCGAAGACCACGAGCGACTCCTACGTGCTGTGGCCAGCCAAGGTCGGAGCTTTCACGTTGATCATGGGACGCCACACCACCCATCCGGACACGACGGACCTTCCGTTCTCCTACATGATAGAGAACTCCAACGAGACCTTGTTGGTGCCAGCCGCCAACCTCCGAAGCGTCGGAACCATCCGTGACGCGCAGAAGTGGCCGAAACGTGACCGCCGTACCGACCCGGACAAGCTGGATCAGATCAACTTCAACCTGTTGAGCCCATACACCATCCAGAAGATGATGAACGGTATCGAGGCGTTGGAGTCGCTGAAGAAACTCTCCGGCGAGGAGTGCGACCGCTACTACTACCACAATACCCGCATCAAACGCACTTCCCTGATAAAGGGCGTGAAACTATACGACACCGCCATCTGCAAGTTCTTGGGTAACTCCATCATCAAACGCTTGGAAATCACCAAGTTCAAGAATATACAAGAGATCCGCGAGCGTCTGAAACCAGACGTGCAGGACGGTTTGGGCGAGTGGCTCGACATCTCCGGTCTGATCGCACCTAAGCACTGCGTCGAGGATATCATCAAGAAGGTGGAGAACAAGCAATACGCTTCCGTGAAGGATCTGAACAACGACTTCATCAACCTGCATAAGAACTACTACACTTTGGAGTGGACGTGGGCCATCGACAAGATTCAGAAACGTCTGAACAAGACGATCGACGAGATCACGGTCGAGGACATCATCAAGCTGGTGGAGGATTGGAAGACTGCGGTCATCTCCCTCGACAAGACCCTTTACGAGGATGCCAAGAAGGAGTTCACCCTGACGGTGCAGACCGGTTTCGGCGTGGATGGAGGCGACCTCCGCAGGCAAAAGGACTTCGAGAACGTGCGTGGCGCATTCGACGAGAATCCATTCGTGATAGAGGTGCAGAAGCACATCGCCGCCAAGGAAGCCCTTGGTAACGAACTGATTGAAAGAATTAAAAACGTAAAATAATGGAAGAGAGGAAAGTAATAGAGGTCGATTCCGGCACCTACTTTTCCACGGCGGTCGTAGCATGCGGGTTCATCCTCATGATGGGGGCGTTATCCCTGCTGATATGTAAGTTGTACTATTCGCTTACGATAGATATATTCAAGCCGTGGTCGGTCATCTTCAAGGAGTTCCTTCGCTTCGAACTCCCTTTGATGGTATTACTTTCCATGGCAGGTTACTTCTTGATTGCCACCAAGAGGATCACCTGCTTTGATCCTGAGCAGAAAAGCTATTTCCGTGGGGCACAGTTCCATTCGTTCCGTAGGGGCGAATGGAAGCCCTTACGGTTGGATCAATACAAGTTCATCGCCTTCCAGAAGTTCGATAAGAGCTACGACTACAAGTTCGGTTTCCTCATGGACCGGCATGTGGACGAGCACATCTACGATTTGCGTTTCGTGAGGCCCGACAACACCTTCGACTCGTTCGTCTCCGCCAGCAACTTCCGTGCGGTGGCCGAGATCGTGAAACTGGGCAACCTGTTGAGCAAACTGTACAACATCCCGTTCTGCGACTATGTGAAGCAGGCGCTGATGAAATCTAAAGTCTTGGATTTTACCGATGGTGACGATTGGCCTACTGTCTGACACGCATTCATGCTGGGATGACCGCTACGCGAAGTATTTCGAGAAGTGTGACGAGATCTGGCATGCGGGTGACATCGGCGGTCTGGAGCTCTACGAAAAGCTCGAATCGTTGGGCAAGACCTTGCGTGCGGTGGTCGGTAACATCGACGGGCAGGACCTCCGCAAGTTCCTGAAGAAGGAGGAGACGTTCTGCTGCGAAGAGGTGAACGTCCTGATGACGCACATCGGCGGATACCCTGGCAAGTATGCGCCGGGCATCCCCAACCGCCTGAATTTGTTGAAACCTAAGCTGTTTGTTTGCGGACATTCCCACATCCTCAAGGCGCAGTATGACCCGACGAGGCAGATGCTTTGCCTCAACCCTGGTGCAGCGGGCACGTACGGCTTCCACAAGGTGCGCACCCTGATGCGTTTCGTCATCGATGGGAAGGATATCCGGGACTTGGAAGTGATCGAAATGAACTGTTGAAAATTAAGAGTTAAGAATTAAGAATTAAAAATTAGGGGGATGCGCATCGCCACATGATACGCACGACCTAAGCCCTGCAAGGGCGGTGATAACACAGGCAGGGGTGTAAACCGCTGTGAACGAAACGACGGGTGTATTATATAGCCCTGAAAGGGCGTCACAAGTCTAGTCCCGGGCAACGCCCTAGGAATTAAGAATTAAAAATTAGGGGGATTCGCATCGCCACATGATACGCATGTCCAAGCCCCAGCGGCCTATTTCCTGTGTTTGGTATTCTTCCCTTTGAGTGGTTTCTGCACGCTCCAACCGAACTTGCCGATCATCTCCCCCAACTTGTAGTAATGTCCATGATTATAGGCGATCAGTTTCGCCTCCGATAGTTTGAAGGCACCCGTCTCATTGTCCATGAAGCGGCGGTCCGCCAAGACATTCACCACCCGGGCGATGAACATATCATGCGAGCCGAGCGGGACGATCTGCTCCACCTTGCATTCGATGGAGAGGGGCGCCTCCTCGACAATGACGCTATGGATGACCTGTGTGGGGGCGGGGGTGAGGTTCATCTCCTTAAACTTGTTGAAATCCCTGCCCGAGCGCACGCCGCACCAGTCGGTCGCACGTGCGAGCGCCTCGTTGGTGAGGTTGATGACGAACTCCCCGTTGCGTTTGATGATCTCGTAGGAGTGCCTGCTGGGGCGGATGGAGACGTAGCACATAGGTGGGTCGGTGCAGATGGTGCCCGTCCAGCTGGCTGTGAAGACGTTGTATTCCTCCTCGTCCTTGCCGCAGGAAATCAGGGCGGCGGGCACGGGGTAAATCATCGTTCCGGGTTTGAATTGTTCCTTCATGATCATCATTCCTTGAGTTAATCCGCGAGGGGTAGGGTGGATGGGTACCCATTCCACCTGTTTGTCCCGCGCAAATTTACGAAAAAGTTCCCATCATGGGATCCTCTGGGGGCCGGTTCAGACAAATTGGAGACGTGAAGATGGTGGTCGTGGGGTCGATTTGAGATGTGAGAATGGCACTTTCGGAAATATTTCAGTAGCCATTCTCACTTTTCCGACCAATCTGTTGTCTCTCATGAAACAAATTATTAATTTTGAGACGATTTTAATGAATCATAAGATTGTAGCATGCAATTTAAGGACATTTATGGGCAAAGTGCCATCAAACAGAGACTGATGAAGGCGGTGATGGAGGGCCGTTTGCCCCATGCCGTTTTATTGTGTGGTCCGGAAGGCACGGGAAAATTAGGCTTAGCCCTAGCCTTGGCCCAATACCTCTGCTGCGAGGACAAGCGGGAAGATGGGCCTTGTGGATGCTGCAATTCGTGCCGCATGTCAGCCAAGCTGGTCCATCCCGACCAGCATTACGTATTCCCCATCTACAAGGAGAAGTCGGAAGAGACCACGACATGCGAGAGTTTCTTGCCGCAGTGGCGCAGTCGGCTACTGAAATCACCCTATTTCAGTTACGATCAATGGAACGAGGAGTTGAAATCGGACAATAAGCAGTCCATCATCTATGCGAGTGAGAGTGATGAAATCATTCGCAAGTTCAACACGAAGCCCTACGAGGCGGATTGTAAGGTGATGATCATCTGGTTGCCCGAGAAAATGAACGAGACCTGCGCCAATAAGCTATTGAAAGTGTTAGAGGAACCGCCGGAGAAGTCCTATTTCATCTTGGTGAGCGAGAACCCGGAGGCTTTGCTATCCACGATCGTGTCGCGTGTGCAGCGGATTTTCGTGCCGCCTATTGCGGAGGAGGATATGCGGGAGGCGCTCACCCATCTGTACGGGTTGACAGGAAATGAGCTGGCCGATGTGGCGCATGTCGCAAAGGGGAACCTGGTGGCGGCGGAACGAATCGTCGAGACGGCCAGTGACGCGAAGGAATATTTCGATCTCTTCGTCTCCCTGATGCGAATCTCCTATATGGGGGACGCCCGTAAGATGAAGACGTGGTCGGAGGACGCCCATGCGTTGGGGCGTAAGAGGCAGCTTTCATTCCTGGCCTATGCGCAGAATATGATTCGAGAAAATTTTATTTATAATATTCATAATAAGGAAATTAGCTATATGACATCTGACGAGTCGGGATTCGCTCAGAAGTTCGCTCCCTATGTGAACGAGTTGAATATAGCACAGTTCCTTTCCGAATTGGACTTGGCCCAGCAGCATATAGGGCAGAATGTGCAGGCGAAGATCGTCTTCTTCGACCTCGCCATGAAGGTGGCTGTGTTGCTGAGGAAGATTAAAATGTAGAATAATAATTATTTTTATGAGCGTATTAGAGGGCTGCCAACTGAACAGAAAAGGTTGCAGCAAAAAAACAGACCAGAAGTTGGATACCTACGATTGGTTGTGTGACATACCCGAGTCGGCGAATGTCACGGACCTGGTCGAGGTGACCTTCAAGAACACCCGAAAGGGATATTTCCGCAATACGAACGGCCTCTCGTTGGAGAAGGGCGACGTGGTGGCGGTTGAGGCTACCCCTGGGCATGACATCGGTACGGTCTCTATGACGGGACAGCTGGTGTTGGCGCAGATGAAGAAGTATCATGTGGACCAGAGTCGCACGGAGATCAAGCGCATCTACCGGAAAGTGCGGCAGAACGATATGGAGAAGTTCGAGGAGGCGAAGGCGAGAGAGCACGACACGATGTTGCGCGCCCGCAAGATCGCCGAGAACCTCAAGCTGAACATGAAGATCGGTGACGTGGAGTACCAAGGGGATGGAAACAAAGCCATCTTCTACTACATAGCTGACGAACGTGTGGATTTCCGTGAGCTCATCAAGGTGTTGGCGGACACGTTCCATGTGCGTATTGAAATGAAGCAGATCGGTGCCCGTCAGGAGGCAGGTCGCATTGGCGGTATCGGTCCGTGCGGGCGACCACTCTGTTGCTCGTCGTGGCTGACCAAGTTCAGTTCGGTGGCCACGAGTTCGGCCCGCTACCAGGAGATCTCGCTGAATCCGCAGAAATTGGCGGGACAGTGCGCTAAGCTGAAGTGCTGTCTGAACTATGAGGTGGACGCTTATGTGGAGGCACAGAAGGATATTCCGCCGCGTAACATTCCGTTGGAGACGAAGGATGCCACCTTCTACCACTTCAAGACGGATGTGTTTGGCCGTATCATGCAATACTCCTCGGCCCCTAACATGGCCTCTAATGTGATTTCTATCCCGGTCGATCGGGTGAAGGAGATCATGGCGCTGAACAAGCAAGGCATTAAGGTCGATTCGTTGACGGAAGAGGTGGAAGAGGGTAAACCAATCGATTACGAGAATGTGGTCGGACAAGATAGCTTGACCCGTTTCGACAAGAAAAAGAAGAAGAAAAAGAAGAGTGGGAAGGGCGGAAACGCCGCGGCTGCACCTCAGAACGCAGATTCCACCTCCGCAGAGAACCAAGCTACAGCACCTGCCCAAAACGCAAACGCTCCGCAGGAGGCGTCCGACAAGAGCGCAGAGGCAAAGGGCGAAGGAGGCGGACAGAACAACAACGGACAACGAGGCGATAGGAAGCCGAACCGTGACAACCGTGACCGCAACAGAAAGCAGCAACAACAGAAGCGCAACCAGCCAGAGGGCGAGAACGCCGCAGCCCGCAACGAGGCAAGCAATGGCGAGGAAGACAATGCCCGTAAGGCGAACGACGCTGAAGGGGGGCAGAACGCTAACCCGAATCGGAACCGCAACAACCGTCGCAGAGGCAACAACCAAAGACGTGGCAATGGCGGAAACAATGGTGGCAATGGTGCAGAGAACCAATCTTCAAACAACTCAAATCCTCAAGGCGGCAATGAACAGTAGATTATTTGCGTGGATATTGGGGCTTTCCTCCCTCCTGCTCATCTGTTCGGGCTGTGGCGAGAAAGCAGTGTGCCAAGACTCTAAAATGCTTCCGGTGGAAGGTTGGCGCAAGAACGATCTGGTGGCGTTCGATTTCGATTTGACCGATACCACGGGCGCCTATAATGTCTTGGTGGATATTCGTAACAACAATGACTACCCGTTCCAGAACTTCTGGCTCTTCATCCATTCGGTGTTGCCAGATTCGACGGAGTTCTCAGATACCCTGAATTGCGTGTTGGCGGACAACTATGGGCGTTGGCTCGGCAAATCGTCGGGGTCCATGTACCATGTGCCGGTCGCCTTTCGTATCAGCACGAAATTCCCGCAGACGGGCAAGTACCACTTCGATCTGGTGCAGGGGATGCGCATGGACACGCTCCCTGGCATCTCGGAAATAGGCATGAGGATATTGAAGGATGGGAAAGAATAAGTTAGCGAAGTTCGGGGAGATGGAGACATTCCCCCATGTGTTCCAATACACGTTTTCCGCTCTGCGGGAGACGGAACAGCCCTTCCCGTTGAAGGGGAAGTGGAGTGAATTCTTCGGGAACAATAACCCTATCGTGTTAGAGTTAGGGTGCGGAAGGGGAGAGTACACCGTGGCGCTCGCGGAGCTATTCCCCGAAAAGAACTTTATCGGTGTGGATATCAAGGGCGCGCGTATGTGGGCGGGAGCCAAGGAGTCCTTCCAAAAGGGGCTGAAGAATGTGGCTTTCATCCGCACGAACATAGAGATCATTGACGCGTTCTTCGCTTCGGATGAGGTCTCCGAGATCTGGCTTACGTTCCCGGACCCGCAGATGAAGAAGGTGCGCAAGCGTCTCACCTCGACCCGTTTCATGGAGCTCTACCAACGCTTCGTGGTGGATGGGGGCTTGATCCATCTGAAGACGGACAGCAACTTCCTCTACCAATACACCTGCGAGATGGTGAAGGCCAATCACTACAAGGTGGAGTTCCAGAATGATGACCTGTACCATTCGGACTTCTCGGATGATAAGATCTTGTCCATCAAGACATTCTACGAGCAGCAGTGGATAGAGCGGGGATTGACCATCAAGCACATCCGTTTCGTCTTGGACAAGCGAAGCACCTTCGTGGAGCCGGATGTGGAGATCGAATATGATAATTATAGAAGTTACAATAGAACCAGACGTGGTATAACTGAAAAAAGTATGGGAGAGTCATTGAACTTTGAATCAGCGCAGAGCATGATCAAAAAGGCGTTGAAGGAATTGAATTGGGACATCAACCCGCGCGGATTGTATGACCCGATTGCCTATGTTTTGTCATTGGGTGGTAAGCGTATACGTCCTACGTGCGCATTATTGGCCTGCCAGATGTTCGCTGACAACGCCCAAGAGGCGGTCTACCCGGCATTGGCCCTGGAGGTTTTCCATAATTTCACGTTGTTGCATGACGATATCATGGATAAGGCGGACATGCGACGCGGCCAGCCTACCGTTCATGTGAAGTGGAACGATAACACGGCCATCTTGTCCGGCGACGCGATGCTGATCAAGTCCTATCAGTTGTTGGCGAAGTGTAAGGCGGATGTCTTCCCTTCCATCTGTGACATCTTCTCGCAAACTGCGGTGGAGGTGTGTGAAGGGCAACAGTACGATATGGAGTTCGAGTCGAGGAGCGATGTCTCCGTGGCCGAATATATGGAGATGATCCGCCTGAAGACAGCAGTCCTGTTGGCCGCCAGCCTACAGATCGGAGCCATCTGCGGAGGTGCCAAGGAGGAAGACGCGAAGGCGTTGTACGAGTATGGCATCGGCATCGGATTGGCCTTCCAACTGAAGGATGACCTGCTGGATGTCTGGGGCGACGTGAAGAAGTTCGGCAAGAAGATAGGCGGTGACATCAGCTGCAACAAGAAGACCTTCCTGCTGATCAATGCCTATGACAAGGCGAATGCGGAGCAGAAGAAGGAACTGGACCGCTGGATGTTGGCGGAGACCACCGACCGTGACGCTAAGGTGGCCGCGGTGACGGCGCTCTATGAGCAACTGGGCATCAAGGATTTGACGGAACAGACCATCCGAGAATACTACGACCGTGCTATCGTGGCGTTGGATAAGGTGGGTGTTGAAAAAGAACGGAAAGAGGTATTGTATCAATTGGCTTATGACTTAATGTATAGGGAAGATTAATCGTTACCATCATGCCGTACAGAAGATTACCAAATACGAATCAAGCTAGGTTACGCTCCATCCAGCAGGCAGTGAACATGGGTGAGGCGGCCAATCTGTATGATCTCGCCTATTCGTACAAGCTGTTCGAGGATGCGAAGGCTTTCCTCGTGAGGTATCAGCGTGCCATCAATGAGAACAAGCAATGCTCTGAGAAGCAGTTCTCCACCAGTGTCGAATTCCAGGAGTCGGCTAAGAACGCCCGCATGTACGTCTCCCACTTCATTAAGGTCTTGAACATGTGCGTGCAGCGTCATGAGATACGGGCCGAATACAAAGAATTCTATGGGTTGAGCCCTGAGAGCAATGTCACGCCTGACCTCTCCTCCGACGATAGCCTCTATGAGTGGGGCAAGAAGATCATCGAGGGGGAGCAGCGCCGGCTCAGCATGGGTGGTACCCCTATCTATAACCCGGCTATCGCTAAGGTGCGTGTCCATTACGATATCTTTGCGGATGGCTATGGCAACCAGAAGGTATTGCAGAACAATACCGTGCGGACAAGCGAGAACATTGTCCAACTTAACAAGTATGCCGACGAACTGATCCTGCAGATATGGGACGAGGTGGAGGCTACTTTCTCTGACCAGCAACCTGCCGTTAAGATGCAGAAGTGCAAGGAGTATGGATTGATTTATTACTATAGAAAAGGCGAGAAGGTAGAATGAAGGTAACGCTCTTCCTGTCATATCGTTCCTCCTTCGGTGAGGAGTTGTTTGTCTCGGGTAATATCAAGGAACTGCAGGACAAAGGGGGCGAACCCTTGCCGATGACCTACCATGGCTACGGCTGGATGATCATTCTCCAAACCTCTGCCACGCTGTTCGATTACCATTTCCTCGTGAAGCGGGATGGCCAGATCGTTTCGCAAGAGGAGCCGTTGTCGCACCACTTCGGAGGCTATGACAAGAAGTACCGCAACGTCCTCGTCTATGACTATTACGGTCCACGCCCTAAGTTCTCCCACTTGATGCGCTCCTCCGTCTTCTCCAAGGCGATCAGAGGTCAACGCAGCGTGAGACGCTCGCGTGGTGTATGTAACGTCCCTATTATCTTTAACACGGCAACCGATCGTGTCAATTTTAACCATCGCCTTGCCATCGCAGGTAATAACACGACGCTGGGCAACTGGGCGGAAGATAAGGTGCAGGTGATGAATGCTGCCTATCCGAACTTCTCCCTGACCCTGGACGCCAATCGGCTGAATTTTCCGTTAGAATATAAATACGTTATCTATGACCCTGAAAATAAAAAGGTTGTAGTATGGGAGAATGGATGGAACCATCTCCTCAACTATGAGTTCCTTTTGTCCGCCGACTTGATCGTGGTGAACGACAAGGAGCCTCAGTTCGATCTGCCTGAATTCAAGGGGGCGGGCACGGCGGTGCCTATCTTCTCGTTGCGTTCGGAGAAGAGCTTCGGCTGCGGGGAGTTCCTCGACCTGAAACTCTTGGCGGAGTGGGCGTCGAAGACGGGCCAGCGCATCATCCAGACCTTGCCGATCAATGACACTTCCGCAACCGGCACGTGGCGAGATTCGTACCCGTACAGCGCTATCTCCGTCTTCGCTCTGCACCCGATGTACCTGAACATAGAACGGGTAGGCGAGCTGAAGGATAAGAAAAAGTATCTTTCCCAAAAGGCGAAACTGGAGAAGGAACGTTTCGTCGACTACGAAAAGGTCATGGAGCTGAAGTGGGGCTATATCTGCGAACTCTACAATCGGTATGCCTCCGAGACGTTCAACACAAAGGATTACAACGATTTCTACAAGCGGAACAGGTTCTGGCTGACCACCTATGCGGTGTTCTGCCGCTTACGGGACAAGTACCACACCTGCGATTTCACCCAGTGGGGCGAGGATGCGGTGTGGCAAAAGAGTAGGGTGGAGGCTTTCTATTCCCCGAAATCCGCTGATTATGATAAGGTTGCGATATATCTCTTCGTGCAGTATCATCTGCACAAGCAGTTGCACGAGGCGGTCGATTATGCCCATAGCCTTGGTGTGGCGATAAAAGGGGACATCCCTATTGGCGTGAATGCATGCAGTGCGGACGTGTGGGAACATCCAGCCCTCTTCGACCGTACGGGTTGTGCGGGTGCGCCTCCTGACTTCTTCTCCCAAACGGGGCAGATTTGGGGCTTCCCGATCTATAACTGGGAGGAGATGGCGAAGGATGGCTATGCTTGGTGGCGCAGCCGTTTCCAGTGCATGTCCCGCTATTTCGATGCATATCGTATTGACCATATCCTCGGTTTCTTCCGCATCTTCAGGGTGCCGGCGGATGCCCAAATGGGTTTGTTGGGTCAGTTCGACCCAGCCTTGCCACTTTCTGTGGAGGAGATCCGTGGCTTCGGCATCAACCTGCCGGAGAAGGAACTCTGCAAGCCTCGCATCAACGATTGGATATTGGGCGAACTCTTCGGAACACTGAAGGAACGCGTGAAGCATGAGTACCTCCGTAAGATAGGCGATGACGCCTATGCACTGAAGGAGCAGTTCACCACCCATGAGGGAATCGTCTATTGGTTCGGCAAACACAAGGTGGAGGAGGCTGAAACGATACGCAAGGGCCTGCTCTTCCTATCGTGTCAACTCTTTTTTGTGGAGGATTGCCATCGAAAAGGCTATTATCACCCTCGCATATCGGTAGAGAAGAGCCTGGCCTTCCGCTCCGCAGACGAAGGGTTGAGGCGTTCGTTGAAGGATATTTACGAATATTTCTATTATAGACGTCACGAGGAGTTCTGGCGGGACTCGGCGGTCAAGAAGTTGCGCTCCCTGATCCGTAGCACGGATATGATGGTGTGCGGCGAAGACCTCGGCATGGTGCCGGGCTGTGTGCCTTCCGTCATGAGCGACCTGGAGATACTGAGCCTGGAGATCCAACGTATGCCGAAGGAGATGTACGTGGAGTTCGGCTCGCTCGAAAGGGTCCCACGCTTGTCCGTCTGTACCACTTCCACTCACGACATGAGCACCATGCGCCAATGGTGGGAGGAGGACGCTTCGGTGACGCAACGCTACTTCAACAACGAACTGAAGCAATACGGCGAGGCGCCGAAGCATTGCGAACCATGGATCTGCCAGATGATTGTGGAGAACCACTTGGCGTCGCCTGCCGTTTGGGTAATCCTCCCGTTGCAGGATTGGCTCTCCATCGACCCGTCATTGCGCAACGAGAGGGTGGAGGATGAGCGGATCAATGACCCCGCCAACCCTGACAACTATTGGCGGTATAGGATGCACATCACCATAGAAGAGTTGTTGGAGAGTGACTCTTTTAATCAGAAGATGAAGACTATTATCCTTCAAAAAGGACGATGATACGTAAGTTTTATTATACATTCCATAGCGGGAAAAACTTTAAACTGGGATATTATCTCAGGTGCTATATGAGGTTGCTTGTGCCCCGCTTCTTGACTCGCAAGAGATTGCCAAGCCTTTTGGCGGAGGCGGAGGGGCGTGACGACATAGACTATATGCGCGACCGTGTGGATTACTACTGCCAGTTGACGGAGCCTGTGACCTTGCCTGCTTCGTGCGAGACTTTGCGTCAGGCGTGGAAGCGTGTTTGCGGCGGTACGGTCTATGACCACGACACCTATGAGTTCACCCGCTATTATGATCCAGAGAAAAGATGGGGGGTTCTGCCAGGCGATATCGTGACGGTGCCGAAGTGTCCGTCGGTTGTGAAGAGTAGGCCTTTGTGCGATGGCAATGCCAACTCCGTGCTGCTCAAGTTGGATAAGATCCGCCACTTCATCTTTGTGGAGGATGCGATCCCCTTTGAGAAAAAGAGTTTCAAGGTGCTCTTCCGCGGCAAGGTGGTCGGCAAGGATTCAAGAAAACTCTTCATGCGCACCTACTTCGGCAACCCGCTCTTCGACGTGGGAGATGTGGGTCGGCATACGGACTCCCCCGAGGAGTGGAGAACCGGCAAGCTGACGATCCGTGAGCATCTTGATTATAAGTTCATCATGGCGATCGAAGGAAACGACGTGGCAAGCAACCTGAAGTGGGTGATGTCATCCAATTCGGTGGCGGTGATGCCTCGTCCCACATGTGAGACATGGTTCATGGAGGGACGCTTGATCCCTAACTACCATTATATCGAAGTGAAACCAGACTTTTCGGACGTGGAGGAACGGGTTTCATATTATAACAATCATCCTGAAGAGGCGAAGGCGATCATTGCCCATGCCCACGAGTATGTCTCCCAATTCAAAGACGAACGTCGGGAGAAACTGATCTCGTTGATGGTCTTGGACAAGTATTTCCGCATGGTTCAGTAAGCCTCTTTTTTTGTATATTCGCGTAATATTTTAAAAGAAAGATGGATTTTCAGGAAGCTCAAGACGGCGCGATTGATTTATTACAGACTTTGATTACCATCCCTTCCTACAGTAGGGAGGAGGTGAAGCGCGCCGATTATTTACAGAAGTACATTGAGGCGAAGGGCTATATGGTCCGTCGCAAGGAGAATAACCTATGGATCATGGGGGCTGGTTTTGATGAGACGAAGCCTACTTTGTTGCTCAACTCTCATATCGACACGGTCCGACCGACTTCCGGCTGGACGAAGAACCCCCATGAACCCTATGTGGAGCGTGGTACGCTTTACGGACTAGGCAGTAACGATGCGGGGGCCTCCCTCGTCTCGTTGTTGTACACTTTCTTTATCCTCTCGGAGAAGAACCAACCCTATAACCTGATCTTCGCCGCCTCGGCGGAGGAGGAGGTGTCGGGCAGTAACGGTATGGAGCTGTTGCTGACTGAGTTGCCCCACTTGGATTTCGCCATCGTGGGTGAACCTACCGGCATGAACATCGCCATCGCCGAGAAGGGTTTGATGGTGGTGGATTGTGTGGCGCATGGCAAGTCGGGTCATGCGGCCCGTGAGGAGGGTGTCAATGCGATCTATAAGGCTATCCGCGACATCGAGTGGATCCGTAACGAGCGCCTGCCGAAGGTCTCCGATTTCCTCGGCCCTGTGAAGATGACGGTGACCATGGTGCATGCGGGCACGCAACACAATGTCATACCGGACGAATGTTCGTTCGTGATCGATGTCCGCACCAACGAGTGCTACTCGAACCAGGATGTCTTCGAAATATTGGAGAGCCGGCTGGAGTCCGAAATCAAGGCTCGCTCCTATCGTCTGACCTCCTCGGGTGTTTCTCCGTCCCTGCCGATTGTGCAGCGCGGTGTGGGTATGGGCATGACCACCTTCGGTTCGCCTACCCTTTCCGACCAGGCCTTCCTCCACTTCCCAAGCATTAAACTAGGGCCAGGTGAATCTTCCCGCTCCCATACGGCGGATGAATATATTGTCTTGAAGGAGATCAGGGATGCGATCCCTGCTTATGTGCAATTATTGGACGGCATGACGTTCGATAAGTTTACCGGTGAGTGGTAATGTCGAAGAAGCAGAAGTACTATGTCGTTTGGGAGGGTCGGGAGATCGGTGTCTTCCGCTCCTGGTCGGAGTGTGAGGCGCAGGTGATGAATTTCCCAGGTGCGAAGTACAAGGCGTTCGATACGGAGCAGGATGCTGTTGAGGCTTTCCAAAACGGTCACGAGGACTATGTACAGATGAAGTCCGGCCGATCGGACGTGACGAAGATGCTTCCCGACTACCGCAACTTGGAGACGGGTGGGCCTCAGCTCGAATCGCTCGCCGTGGATGCGGCATGCAGCGGAAACCCCGGCAAGATGGAGTACCGCGGTGTCTACCTCCGCTCCAGGGAGGAGGTTTTCCACATGGGTCCTTTGGAGCAGGGCACGAACAATGTGGGTGAGTTCCTCGCCATCGTGCACGGCTTGGCCCTTATGAAACAGAAAGGTCTCTCGCTACCCATCTATTCGGATAGCGCCAATGCGATATCTTGGATCAAACAAAAGAAGTGCAAGACGAAGCTGGTGCGGAATGACAAGAATGATTATATTTTCGAACTGATCGCCCGAGCGGAGAAATGGCTTCACGAGAATAGCTATACGAACCCGGTGTATAAGTGGGAGACGAGAGATTGGGGGGAGATACCCGCCGACTTCGGTAGAAAATAAAATAATATTGTTGCCATGTCGATAACTGTAGAACATCTATACAAGAGTTACGGGAAACAATTGGTGCTCAATGACATCAGTTTTTCCATCAAGAGCGGGGAGATTGTCGGTTTCCTCGGTAACAATGGTGCGGGCAAGTCCACGACCATGAAGATCATCACGGGTTATTTGGAGGCGGACAGCGGACACGTGGATGTCTGCGGAGTCGATGTGGCGAAGAACACGCTCGAGGCGCACCGCAAGATCGGTTACCTGCCGGAACACAACCCTATCTACCCGGACATGTACGTGCGTGAGTACCTGCGCTTCGTGGCTGGCTTGTATAAGCTGGGCAAGGAGACGGACGCCCGTGTCGACGAGATGATCGAACGTACTGGCCTGATGCGTGAGTACAAGAAGAAAATCGGTATGCTCTCCAAAGGCTACCGCCAGCGTGTGGGCTTGGCGCAGGCGCTGATTCCGAACCCTGAGGTGCTGATCCTGGATGAGCCTACGACGGGTCTGGACCCTAATCAGATTGATGAGGTCCGCACGTTGATCAAGGAGGTGGGACGTGAGAAGACGGTCCTGCTCTCCACACATATCATGCAGGAGGTATCTGCCATCTGCGACCGTGTGATCATCATCAACAAAGGAAAGATTGCGGTGGACGATAAGGAAAGCGCGGTCGTCTCCGTGCAGGACGACGATAGCCTCGTTATCCAAGTGGAGTTCTCCGCTCCTCAATCCGTTGAGGCTCTGGGCAAGTTGGAGAATGTCCTTTCCGTGAAAGAGGCGGGCCTGAACACCTACCTCCTGCGCTGCTCTTCGGACGAGCGGGCGCGGATCTTCCAATATGCGGTGGATCAGAAGACGGCGTTGCTGACGTTGAAGCTTCAGGAGAAATCGATGGAGGATGTCTTCCGTAACTATACAAAACAGAAGGATCATGTCTGAGAAAATACAGAAAACGAATGCGGCGAGACTGCTCGACAGCAAGAAGATCAAGTATGAGCTCGTTCCCTACGTGGTGGACGAGTCTGACCTGAGCGCCATCCATGTGGCGGCGCAGTTGAATGAGCCTATTGAATTGGTTTTTAAGACGTTGGTTCTTCGTGGCGACCGTAACGGAATCTTCGTGTGTGTGGTGCCGGGTGCTGATGAGGTGGATCTGAAACTGGCCGCGAAGGTTTCCGGCAACAAGAGCTGCGCCTTGGTGCCGATGAAGGAGATCTTAGGTCTTACGGGCTATATCCGTGGCGGATGTTCCCCATTAGGCATGAAGAAAAACTATCCTACCTATATCCATTCCACCGCACCCGATTATGAATTCATCTATGTGAGTGCGGGTGTGCGCGGGTTGCAGATCAAGATCGACCCGAAGGCGCTTATCGACTGTTGCGCCATGACGGTGGCGGCGCTGGTGGTGAATGGGTAAGGCTGTCGTTCCGTTATAGGTAAGGCTGCCGGCTCAGCCATAGCTTGAAGAGGGAGTCGTTGAACGAAACCTCTTGCCCGTCTATCTGTATGAGGTCCTTCTTCTGCAACGCCTTCTTGATGGATTGCACGTTGGCGGAAGATTCCAACCTATATTTGTCGATGACCTCCTTGCGGCTGAAGCCCGTTGTGATGCCGTGCGAGAGCGCCCGCAGGAAGTTCAACTGGAAGTCCGATAACTGTTCACACTCCCTTTGGAAGAAAGCCTTGTTTTGCTCCAATAGATCATCGATCGCATCCTCCACGTTCTTGTCGCTCACCTCCTTGTCGCTCTTGTACCAGACAATCCAAGCCAGATGTTGGACATATGAGGAGAGGTTCTCCGTCGCTTCGCAGATCTTGACGATTTGCGCTGTCGATATGCTCTTCCCGGTCGATTCGAACTTCCCACGGATGAAGGAGATCCACTCTTCGGTCGGTATCTTTTTCAGGAACATGATGTCCCCGAACTTGTAGAAAGGCATGCTCTTGTCGTTGAATATATTCTCCAGCAAATGCTTCTTGCTGCCGAACATGCAGTAGGTGACGTTCTGTTGGTGTTGCCAGACGGAGCGGATCTTCTTCTGAAAATTGGCGGAGTCCGCAAAACTGGATATCTGCTGGAACTCGTCCAGACATACCACCAGCCGGATACCCTTCTTTTGTGCGATCTTTTCAGGCAGTTGGAGGATCTCCTGCTCCGTGCCATCTTTGGCCTCCCACTCGAAGGAGAGGGAGAAATCGTTCAGCGGGTCTGTGCCGAAGGAAAACTTAGGTGCGATGTGCGAGAGGAATGCCTTCGCCATCTCCACCCATTCCTCTAGTTTGGAGGATGTCTGTTTGATGACAGCCGTGGAGAAAGTGCGGTAGAACTCATATTCCGTCTTGCACTGGAAGATATCAATGAAGACCGTCTTGATGTCCGGGCGTTTGATTTCTGAGATGACCTTCTTCACAAGCGAGGTCTTTCCCCAGCGTCGTGGCGAGATGAGGGTCGTGTTGATGCCATGCGTGAGGTTGGCGGTGAGGCGCTTCGCATCCTCCTCTCTGTCAGTGAAATAACTGCCTTCGACCGCCTTGCCGAATACAAATGGGTTCTCTGTTTCCATATCTTTCCTCTCCTAATCTTTTCCTACAAATATAGGTAATAAATCTATTACTAACAACTTTATTACTAATAATGTTGTTACGGCCATGATGTGGGGTGGTGAAAAAAGGAAAGGCACTTGTGAAAGCGTCACGAGTGCCTTTTTTATCGTCTATGTAAGTTGTCTTAGCAGATCTTGCCGTAGCCCGCCTCCATGTTGTTTCCGCTGAGTTTCTCCTCCATATAGGTTTGCACGTGGCGGATGCGTTTCTCCTCGAAGATCTCTTCGATGGTGATCATGAGGCCCGTCTCCAGCACGTCGTTGAACTCGTCGTTGATGCACGAGCCGAAGGTTCGCATGGTAGGGGAGAGCGACATGTATGCGTTGATGAGCGGAGGAATATTATGTCCTAAGAGCTTGATTTGTTTCTTGAGGATACTATAATCTTCCTTGTAGTTGCTTCCGCAGAATATTTTGTCCAACTCAGACTTGCGGTCGTCGAACAGAACCGGTTTCTTAGGGAATACCAGATGGTCATTGTCCGGGAAGTACTTATGCATGAAGTACATGATGAATGCCCTTGCCTCCTTCTTGAAGGATGGGTAGATGGTCGCCTTGCCGAAGAAATACTTCGATTGCGGGATGGTGACCATCAGGGCGCCGAGTCCGTCCCACAGGTTGTCCAGCGCATATAGGCTTTTTGCGCCCATACGAGACGATTGGTATTCCGGGCGCACGAAAGAGCGTCCCAGTTCTATGGTGTAGGGAAGGAAATCCTTGATGAACTTCTCCGAGTAGGCGAAGAGGTGTGAGGAGGTGAGCTTCGGGCTTCCGTCCTCGAAGAATGAGACCTCCGATCCGTGCAGGTAACGATAGCCGCCTATGATCTCCTTATCCTCCGGGTTCCATACGATGAGCTGGTGGTAAGGGTGTTCCATGGTGTCGTAGTCGTCGATGTCGCAGGATAATCCCACGCCGCCGCCTGCCGTACGGAAAGAAATCTCTCGTAGTCGTCCAATCTCCCGCATGACGTTAGGGGAATCATGCTGCGTGACGACGTATAATTCGTTGCCACCTTTGTTCGTCTTGCGCAGTAATTTGTCCTTAGTAAGCTCCTTAACTAACAAGTCAGGGCTGATTGGTTCGATAATCTCTTCCATTTGGTGCATTTTTTGTCGTTTGGGGTAACTCTTCCGTTCCGCGGGTTATAAATTGTATGTCTTTTGTTTCACCCATTCCGCCCATTCCGAGTCACTCTTCTCCTTGGTGAATGTCTCGTAAGGGATGGGTTTGCCTATTTTCACGGTGAATGTCTTGTTCTTCTGCTTGAATAGCTCGTCGGAGAGGAATAGCATTTCGATGTTGAGCTTGATGCCCAACTTGGAGCGAAAGTAGGCCAAATTGTAAAAGAACTTTGAGTTTTGCCCCTCAAAATACAAAGGTATAATATTTCGATGATATTGCACCGCCTTTTTGATGAAAGTTTTTTTCCATTCGTTATCTTTTATGGAACCGTCTTTTTGTCGTCTCGAACATTGCCCCGCGGGGAAGAATAGAATGGCGGCGTCCGACTCGCACGCTTCGTTGATCAACTCGCCCGTGTTTTTAGCCTGTCCCCCGATTTTGCTGATGGGGATGAAGAATTCCCTGAGGTTGTCTACGTACATGAGGAAATCGTTCACCGGCACCTTGAGGTTCTTGTAGTGTTGCGTGAGTACCTGGATCAGCGCGATGCCGTCCGCCCCGCCCAGTGGATGGTTGGAGGCGAAGATCACCTTCGGATCCTCCGGTATGTTCTCCTCCCCGATGATGTTGAAGCGGATGTTGAAGTGGTCGCGCAACACAGTCTCTGCGAAATCATGCCCCCACAAGTGACCATATGTCCTGAAAATGTGGTTGATTTCATCCTCGTGGAGGATCTTTTTTAGGTAATTGATGAGAAATCTCGGAATTCTTTTTTTGATTTTTGGTATTTTTTTATCTAAGATTTCGTCAATATTTATTTTGTCTTTTGATTTATCATTAGCTTCCATGACATCTGTTTGCTTGATTTTATGATGCAAATATAGTGAAATCATTTGTAAAACTCCCTTTTTTAGTGGGGATTCGGGGTTGTTTGTAAGTTGTTGAAAAATAGTGGAAGAAGAGTGAAAAAAAAGTGAAGTGGGGCATTGTGGGGGAAAAGTAAATGTTGTATCTTTGTAAATGTGAAACAGTAGATTATAGTATGCCGCAATTTTTAGGTAACATAGAGGCTAAGTTGGATGTCAAGGGGCGTGTCTTCGTCCCGGCAGCCTACCGTCGCTCCCTCGAGAAGGAGGGTGACGCCGCTTTGTACCTGCGCCTGGATACTGTCTCCAAGTGCGTCAAGCTCTATCCCGCCTCCGAGTGGAACAAGCTTAACGAGGAGTTCGTCTCCCACCTCAACATGTGGAACAAGGATGACCTCCGCCTCTACCGCCAGTTCACCGCCGGCGTGGAGATGGTCGAGCTGGACGCGAGCGGACGTATCCTCTTGCAGAAAAGGCATATCGACGCTATTCAGGTCTCCACCGACGTGCTTTTCGTCGGCGTGGGCAACTACTTCGAACTCTGGAACCGCTCCAACTTCGAGGCTGACCTCTATGGCGACGCTGATTTCTCTGACGCTCTGCAGGCTAAAATGGGTAATATCGTCTTCTGACGGAAATGGAGAATGTTTATCATACACCGGCCTTGTTGCTCCCTTGCATGGAGGGTCTTTCCATTCGTCCTGACGGGACTTATGTGGACGTGACTTTCGGAGGGGGTGGACATTCACGCGAGATCCTGAATCGCCTCTCGCCGAAGGGTCGTCTCCTCTCGTTCGACCAGGACCTGGACGCCGCCAAGAATGCTTTCGATGACCCTCGTTTCACCTTCGTGAGGGGGAATTTCAAACACCTCTCTAACTTCCTCAAATATTACGGGGCGGAGAAGGTGGATGGTATCTTGGCCGACTTGGGCGTCTCTTTCCATCATTTCGATGATGCCTCCCGTGGCTTTTCCTTCCGTTTCGACGGGGATTTGGATATGCGAATGAATCAGTTGGCCCGATTGTCAGCCGCTGATGTCTTGAACCTTTATCAGGAGGATCGCCTGTCGGACATCTTCCGCCTCTATGGCGAATTGCCTACCGCTAAACGCCTGGCCTCGGCTATCGTGAGGGCGAGGGCGACGAAGCCGTTCCGCAAAGTGGCGGATCTCTTGGAGGTGGCGGACCCGCTCCTCGGAAAGGATCGCCAAAAAAAGGATATGGCTAAACTCTTCCAGGCTATCCGTATCGAAGTGAACGGTGAAATGGATGTGCTGAAACGTTTCTTGTCTCAGACCATCGCTTCCCTCAATCCGGGCGGTCGTCTGGTGATCCTCACCTACCACTCCCTGGAGGATCGCCTCGTGAAGAACTTCATGCGCGCGGGCAACCTGGAGGGTAAGGTGGAACAGGATTTCTTCGGGAACAGACTCTCGCCTTTCCGCTTGGTGAATAACAAGCCTATCGTCCCAGACGACGCGGAGGTGGAGGCGAACCCGCGGTCACGCAGCGCGAAACTGAGGGTGGCCGAGTTGTTGAGTTAGTATTAATTTGTTGTGTAATGATATTCAAACGGCAGTTGGACAATCTGAAGGGCTTCGCCTCCATGGCGGGTGACTCCTTCGCGGATGTCATGACGGGTAGAATCTTCAAGAAGGATTTCATCAAACGTCAGGCGTTCGTGATTGTCATGCTTGTCGCTTTCCTCTTCTGCCATATCGGCTTGCGCTTCAGCTGCGAGAACCAGGTGAAACAGATCGACCTGCTTCAGAAACAGTTGGAGGATGTCCGGTTGGAGTATTTGTCCCGTTCCGCTGAACTGCAGGGAATGGGGAAGCAGTCGCAGATCAAACGTATGGTGGCGGAGCGTGATTCTTCCCTCCTCCCTTCCGTTGAGCCGCCTTTCAGAATCTCTAAATGATGTAGGCCATGGCGATCACGAAGGATATGAAAAAGAAGATCAAGAAGAGAACCATCGTCGTCTTTGGCTTGATGGTCGCTTTCTTGCTCCCTTTCTGCGTGAGCCTCTATAATACTATGGTGAGGGACGGCGACGAGTGGAAGAAACGCTCGAAGAAGATCGCGGCGGATAGCCTGACGGTGTTGCCCGTGCGCGGTAATATCTTGGCTTGCGACGGACAGTTGATGGCTAGCTCCATCCCTGTCTATGTCTTGTATATGGACTTCAGGGCGGACGCACTGCAAAGGGATACTTTCCTGGCGCATGTGGATAGCCTTTCTTACTATCTCTCTACCGTCTATGCGGATAAGTCTCCATCTCAGATGAAGCAACACTTGATGACGGGCTTTAAAAAGGGTAGCCGCTGGTATTGCGTGGGGAAACGCAACCTCTCTTATGTGGAGATGAAGCGTGTGAAGACTTTCCCTCTATTGAACAAGGTGAAGTGCTTCGGCTTCTACAAGCGTGTGAACCGTAAACTGCCGTATGGGGATATGGCTTCCCGTACCATCGGCGGTCTCTATGCCGAATTGGACAAGGGAGGTAAGAGCGGTATCGAGAAGTACTGCGATTCGTTGCTGAAGGGCCGCCCGGGTCTGGCCTCCCGTGTGAAGGTGGCGGGCGCTTACCGTGAGATCAATGATGTGGACGCGGAGAATGGTATGGATATCGTGACGACCATAGACGTGAACATCCAGGATATCGTGGACAGTGACCTTCGTAACCGTCTCGCGAAGTCGGAGGCTGAGTATGGTTGCGCAGCTGTCATGGAGGTGGCAACCGGAGAAATCAAGGCGATGTCTAACTTGAAACGCTTGTCGAATGGCTCTTATGTGGAGGGCGAGAATTATGTCACGAACGGCTACTGCCGCTGTGAACCGGGCTCCACGTTTAAGATCGCCAGCGCGGTGGTCGCCCTCGAGGCGGGTGTGGTGGATACCTCCAAGATCATCGATACGGGGAACGGCTCTTGGCCTTTCTATGGCCGAACCATGCACGACTCGCATGCGAATGGTAAGATATCGTTCAACAGGGCGATCCAGCAGTCTTCGAACATCGCTATGGCGAAGGTGATCGATAACGCTTTCAGGGATAAGCCTGAAAAATATATCGAGGCGCTGTACGACTTGGGTCTCTGCATGCCGCTTGGCTTGGAGATCCCGGGTGCGAAACTCCCTCATATAAAGCATCCATCGGACAAAGGTCCGCATGGCTGGTACAAAACCTCCTTGCCTTGGATCGCCCATGGATATGAGACGGACATGCCGCCTATCCAGATCCTGACGTTCTACAATGCGTTGGCGAATGATGGTAAGATGGTGCGCCCTCACCTCCTCAAGGCGGAGTCGGTGAATGGTAGGGTGGTGAAGTCTTACGGAACGGAGGTGCTGAAGTCTAGCATCTGCAGCAAGGGCACCCTCGGAAAGGTGAAACAGATGATGGTGGACGTGGTGGAGCATGGTACCGCTACCGCAGCTAAGTCGAAGTACTTTAAGATCGCAGGTAAAACGGGTACGGCCAATCAGGTCTATCACTCGGCTGTGAAGAGACAGCAGCTGACGTTCTGCGGTTTCTTCCCCGCGGATGACCCTAAGTATAGCATGATCGTCGTGGCTTGGTACCCACATACGGGCGCGACGGGTGCGGGTAGCCTCTCCGGCGCCACGTTTAAGGATATCGCGGAGCATATCTACGCCCAAAGTCCGCTGATGCAGACTGCGCCTACTATGAAGGGGGATACGACGAGGTTCTTCTCCCCAGTCACGAAGGCGGGCGATCGTAAATCGCTGGAGATGGTGATGAACGAGATGGAGGTTTATTACCGCAAGAACAAGGAGTCGGGCGAATGGGTCCGTACCCAAGTGACGAACAATGGTGTCCGTGAGCAGAAGGTGATCGCCGCCTACTCGAAGGATCGTGTGCCGGATGTGACCGACATGGGCCTGAAGGACGCTATCTTCTTGCTGGAGAACAGAGGACTGAAGGTCATCGCCGAGGGTACGGGCGTCGTCAAGAGCCAGTCCTTGGAAGAGGGCCGCTTCATTAATAAAGGAGAAACGATAAGGTTGGTATTGAGATAAATATTGATTGAATATGAATGGATTAGTCGACATATTGGCTACGGTTGACGTGCTGGAGACAGTGGGGAATGTGGACATTGAGGTCTCTTCCCTCCAGTTCGATTCCCGTAAGGTGGAGCAGGGCTCCTTGTTTGTGGCTACTCGTGGCACACAGGTGGACGGACATACGTTTATCGATCCTTCTATCGAGAAGGGTGCCGTGGCGATCGTCTGCGAAACGCTTCCGGATGTGCGGAAGGAGGGCGTGGCCTACGTGCGTGTGGCGGACTCTAATGAGGCGCTGGGCCGTATGGCTTCGGCTTGGTTCGACTATCCTTCTTCTTCGCTGAAATTGGTGGGCGTGACGGGTACGAATGGTAAGACGACCATCGCCACGTTGCTCTACCACCTCTTCCGCCGCGCGGGTCATAAGTGCGGCTTGCTCTCTACGGTCTGCAATTACGTGGACGACGAGGCGGTGCCTGCCACGCACACGACCCCTGACCAGCTGGAACTGAACGGACTGCTGGCGCGCATGGTGGCGGCTGGCTGCGAATATGCTTTCATGGAGGTGAGCTCACATTCCGTGGATCAGCGTAGAATCGCTGGCCTGGACTTCGACGGTGGTATCTTCACGAACTTGACGCGCGACCATCTGGACTACCACCTCACGATGGAGAATTACCTCAAGGCGAAGAAACGTTTCTTCGATGACTTGTCTGACGAGGCTTTCGCTTTGACGAACCTGGACGACAAGAACGGTCCGGTGATGCTCCAAAACACGAGGGCGAGGAAACTCACCTATTCCGTGCGGACGATAGCGGACTTCAAGACAAAGATCGTGGAGGACTCCTTCGAGGGTATGTCCTTGAATATGAACGGCAAGGATCTCTTCGTCTCCTTCGTCGGCAAGTTCAATGCCTCTAACCTGACGGCTGTCTTCGGGGCGGCGGTTGCCTTGGGTATCTCTGAGGAGGATGCCTTGGTGCACTTGAGCGCCATGCACCCTGTCTCCGGACGTTTCGAGTGCATATCGGCCCCTTCGGGCTATAAGGTCATCGTCGATTATGCGCATACGCCTGACGCGCTTACCAATGTCATCAACACCATCAACGATGTGCGTTGCGGCGAGGGCAAACTGATCACGGTGGTCGGCTGCGGCGGAAACCGAGACAAGGGCAAACGCCCGATCATGGCGCAGGAGGCGGTGAGAGGTAGCGAGCAGGTGATCATCACTTCGGATAATCCGAGGAACGAGGAACCTCAGGATATCATCAACGATATGTTGGCGGGCTTGGACCCTGTCGCTAAAAAGAAGGTGATCGCGATCGAAGACCGTTATCAGGCCATCAAGACGGCTTGCGCTTTGGCGCAGTCGGGCGACGTCATCCTGGTGGCGGGTAAGGGCCATGAGAATTACCAGGACATCAAAGGCGTGAAGCATCATTTCGACGACCATGAGGTGGTCCGTGAGGTGATGGGTTAATTGGGTATTAATTTTTACAGTATACGATTATGTTTTATTATTTGTTCAACTATTTGTCACAAATGAGCGTGCCGGGTGCGGGAATGTTCAAGTACGTCTCTTTCCGTTCCGCTTTTGCGTTCATCTTCGCGTTGCTGATCGCTACACTCATTGGCAAAAGGATCATCCGTTTCTTGCAGAAGAAACAGATTGGTGAGACAATTCGTGATTTGGACCTGGCGGGACAAATGGCTAAAAAGGGAACGCCTACGATGGGTGGTGTCATCATTATCATCTCCATCCTGTTGCCTGTGCTTCTTTTCGGTAAGTTGGACAATGTCTATATCTTATTGATGATCGTGACGACCTTGTGGCTCGGTGCCATGGGTTTCCTCGACGATTATATCAAGGTCTTCAAGAAGGACAAGGAGGGCTTGCACGGTAGATTCAAGATCTTGGGGCAGGTGGGTCTCGGCCTGATTGTGGGTCTGACGTTATACATGAACGATAATGTGGTCATCTATGAGAATACCACGACGGTGTCCGCTACCGCTGCCACGGAGGTGGTCGAATATGCCAAGGTGCCGGAGAAATCGACCAAGACGACCATCCCGTTCGTCAAGAACCCTAACTTCGACTATGCGGATTTGTTCTGTTGGGCGGGCGATTATGCGCAGACATTGGGCTGGATCTTCTTCGTGCTCGTGGTGATCTTCATCGTGACGGCGGTCTCGAACGGCGCGAATCTGACGGATGGTCTGGACGGACTCTCGACGGGTGTCTCGGCCATCGTGGGGTCCGCATTGGGTATCCTGGCTTATCTCTCCTGCCACGCTGAGTTCGCCAGCTATCTGAACATCATGTACATCCCTTATTCGGAGGAGCTGGTGATCTTCCTTTGCGCCTTCGTGGGCGCGCTGATGGGTTTCTTGTGGTACAACGCTTACCCGGCGCAGGTCTTCATGGGCGACACGGGTAGCCTGATGATCGGTGGTGTCATCGCTGTGAGCTCCATTATCATCCGCAAGGAGTTGCTTTTACCGGTATTGTGCGGTATCTTCTTCATGGAGAGTCTCTCCGTCATCATCCAAACTTCTTATTTCAAGTATACAAGGAAGAAGTACGGAGAGGGTAGGAGAATATTCAAGATGGCGCCGTTGCACCACCATTACCAGAAGATGAATATCCCTGAGCCTAAGATCGTGGCTCGTTTCTGGATCGTGGCGTTGCTGTTGGCGATGTTCACTATTGTTACATTGAAAATGAGGTAATTAAGTCTTTATAATACATTATGAAAAAAATTGTAGTGTTGGGAGCAGGCGAGAGTGGCGTGGGAGCCGCTATCCTCGCGAAACAAAAAGGTTTTGAGGTGTTCGTCTCCGATAAGTCGGGGATCAAGCCTAATTACAAAGAGGAACTCTCTTCCTTCGGCATCGAGTGGGAGGAGGGGAACCATACCGAGGCGCGCGTGTTGGCGGCGGATGAGATCGTCAAGAGCCCCGGCATTCCCGAGAAGGCTCCGATCATCAAGGCGTTGAGGGCGCAGAACACGCCTATCATCTCCGAGATTGAGTTCGCCGCACGTTACACGAATGCGAAGATGATCTGCATCACCGGTAGCAACGGCAAGACCACTACAACGATGTTGATTCACCATATCCTGAAGAATGCGGGCTTGAACGTGGGCTTGGCGGGTAACGTCGGCTTCAGCTTGGCGCGTCAGGTGGCGCTGGAGAATCATGATTACTATGTGATTGAGTTGAGCAGCTTCCAGCTGGACGGCATGTATGAGTTCAAGGCGGATGTGGCCATCCTGCTGAACATCACGCCTGACCACTTGGATCGCTACGAATATAAGTTCCAAAACTATATCAACTCGAAGTTCAGGATCGTGCAGAACATGAAGCCGTCCGACTACTTCATCTATTGGAACGATGACCCTGTCATCCAAAAGGAGTTGGAGGTGCGCACGATCGGGGCGACGGCCTGTCCGTTCTCCTTGAACAAGGCGGCTGGCTTGGCTGCTTACATCGAGGATGAACTCTTGAAGATCCATACGCCGAAACGCTCCTTCGAGATGGCCGTGTCCGACCTCTCCCTGCGTGGCCAACACAACATGTACAACTCCATGGCGGCTGGTATCACGGCTATCTTGTCGGATATCAGTGACGAGACGCTCCGTGAGGCGTTGAAGTCTTTCCGCAGCGTGGAGCATAGGTTGGAGCCTGTCGCTTCCGTGAGGGGCGTACGCTTCATCAACGACTCCAAGGCGACGAACGTGAACTCCTGCTGGTATGCTTTGCAGAGCATGGATACACCGGTGGTGCTGATCCTCGGCGGAACGGATAAGGGTAATGATTATTCGGAGATAGAGGAATTGGTGAAGGAGAAGGTCCGCGCGATTGTTTACCTAGGTGTGGACAACAAGAAACTGCACGATTTCTTCGACGGCAAGGTGGCGCAGACGACCGACGCCCTCTCGATGAAGGAGGCGGTGGACAAGTGCTTCGCCTTCGCTAAGCCTGGGGATACGGTGTTGCTTTCCCCATGTTGCGCCAGCTTCGACCTGTTCACTTGCTACGAGGATCGTGGCGAGCAGTTCAAGGCTTGTGTGAAGAATTTATAATTGATTGAAAAATAGAGTGACATGAAGGAATTTTTGGCAAAACATTTCAAGGGCGACGCGATCATTTGGGTCGTGTTCGTGGCGTTGATTGTCGTCTCCACGCTGGAGATGTTCAGCGCCTCGAGCATGCTGGTCTATGACCGTCGTTTCCATGGAACTGCCTTTAAACCGATTCTGTCACATATGATATTCTTGGGCGGTGGTTTCTTCATCGCCTACCTGATTCATATGGTTCAGCCGAAGAAGATCTTCTTCTGGGGTGGGGCTGTGGGCTATGTGTTGAGCATCATCATGCTGGTTGGCGCATTGGTCTTCGGTACCTCCGCGAATGGTGCTTCCCGCTGGATCCATGTGCCAGGCTTGGGCGTTAACCTGCAACCTTCTGAATTCGCGAAGATTTCCGTGGTGCTGCTGCTCTCTTCCTTGTTGGGCTACTTCCATCGCAAGAAGGGGGTGGATGACGGACTGAAGTTCTATTTGCTGGTTTTGATACCACCTGCGCTCCTGATTATGGTGGAGAACCTTTCCACTTTCATTCTGTTGGTGACGGTCTCCGCTTTGCTTTTCTTCGTTGGGGGTATCTCTTTGAAGAAAATGTTGCCGGTCGCAGGCTCCATCGTGGGTATTGGCTTGGTTGTGGTGCTCCTTACCTTTGCGGAGAGTTGGATTGCTCCGGAGAAGTCTGGACTGAAGGTGGAGGGCGTCGAGCAAACTTCGGAACGTACCTGCGTGTCGTTCGTGACGCACCGTGTGGGCACCTGGATCAACCGTTTCAAACGACACTCGGGCGCTGATCTGACGCCGGAGGAGCGCTTGGAGGCGAAGTTTGACGTGACGAGCGACGATAAGGTGCAGACGGGCCACTCCCACATCGCTATCGCCAATGGCAAGTGGTTCGGCAGGGGCATCGGAAACAGTATCGAGCGTGACTTCATACCTCAGAGTTTCTCCGACTTCATCTTCGCGGTGATCGTCGAGGAGTGCGGTGTGTTGAGCATCCTGCTGGTCATCCTCTATTTGACGCTCTTCTATCGAGCGTGCGTGATCATGAACAAGAGCGAGAGCTATAGCAACTCGTTCGCGGTGATCGGACTCTCCGCGATGATCGTGCTGCAGGCCTTCATCCATATGTCTGTGGTCTTGGGTCTGATCCCGGTGACGGGTCAGCCACTCCCGATCATCAGCCGTGGTGGTACCTCCATCTTGACCACAAGCTGCTATTTCGGCATCATATTGGCCTTGAGCCGTACGGTGTCGGAGGAGAAACCGGTGATCGAGAAGGTCAAGCCATCTTCCTCCAAGAAGGCTCAGCCAGAAGAGAAGGAGCCGAAGAGTGCGGACCCTGGTGTAGTTGCGGAATTAAGTGTCTAATATAAGATATTGGGTTATGGCAAATCAAAAATTTATTATAAGCGGCGGTGGTACGGGAGGACATATCTTCCCGGCCATTTCCATCGCCAACGCACTTAAGAAGAAACGCCCCGACGCTAAGTTCTTATTTGTCGGGGCAGAGGGACGCATGGAAATGGAGAAGGTCCCTAATGCAGGCTACGAGATTGTGGGGTTGCCCGTGAGTGGGTTCAATCGCGGTAGCCTTTTGAAAAACTTCAAGGTGCTCTTCCGCTTGTTCAAGAGCTTGCGGATGGCCAAGAAGGTGGTGAGGGATTTCGCCCCGGATATCGCGGTGGGTGTGGGTGGCTATGCCAGCGGTCCTACACTCTTCATGGCGCACCGTTCGGGGATCCCTACCGTCTTACAGGAACAGAACTCCTATGCGGGGGTGACAAATAAATTGTTGGCGAAGAAGGCGGCGAAGATATGTGTGGCCTATGAGGGCATGGAGCGTTTCTTCCCGCAGGATAAGATAATCCTTACGGGCAACCCGGTACGCCAGGACTTTCTGGAGGTGGCTCCTAAGGCGCAGGAGGCGTATGACTTCTTCCACTTCAGTCCGGCGAAGAAGACCCTGCTGATCATAGGCGGTAGCCTTGGTGCCCGGACGATCAACCAAAGCGTCATCGCTGGCCTCTCTAAACTGAAGGAGGCGGGCATCCAAGTGCTTTGGCAGACGGGCAAGCTCTACTACGAGGGTGCCCTGAAGGCTTACGAGCCTTTCAAAACGGATGATATTGTGGTGACGGACTTTGTGAAACGGATGGATTACGCGTACTCCATCGCGGACCTGGTGGTCTCCCGTGCGGGCGCAAGTTCCATCTCGGAGCTTTGCCTCTTGGGTAAGCCTTCCATCTTGGTGCCTTCCCCGAATGTGGCGGAGGATCACCAAACCAAGAACGCCCAGGCGCTCGCTTCAAGAAAGGCGGCGGTCATGGTGGCGGACAAGGATGCGAACAGTGTGCTGTTGGATGAGGCAATCCGTATGATTGCGGACGAACCATTACTGAATGAATTGGGTGAGAACGCGAAGCAGATGGCGCAGCTGGATTCTGCGGATCGAATCGCGGACGAGATATTAAAATTGATAGAGAAATGAAAAAGAAGAGTGTTTATTTCCTGGGTATCGGAGGCATCGGCATGAGCGCCTTGGCAAGGTATTTCAAGGCGAAAGGCTTTGAGGTGGCTGGCTATGACCGTACTCGTTCCACTCTGACTGGTGAACTGGAGCAGGAGGGTATTCCTGTCCACTATGAGGATAGTGTCGATCTAATTCCCGCATCTTTCCGTGACGCGGAGAAGACTTTGGTTGTCTATACGCCTGCTGTCCCTTCTTCCATGTCTGAATTTTCTTGGTTCCGCGACAATGAGTTCGAGGTCATGAAACGCTCTCAGATCTTAGGCGAGGTGACGCGTATGCAACGTGCCATCTGCGTTTCGGGTACCCATGGCAAGACTACAACCTCCACGATGATCTCGCATCTCTTGCATAATTCTCACGTGGAGTGCAACGCCTTCTTGGGCGGTATATCGAAGAACTTCTCCCGTAACCTGCTCCTCTCGGATAAGAGCGACTTGGTGGTGGTGGAGGCGGATGAGTTCGACCACTCGTTCCTTACCCTCTCCCCTTACATGGCTGTCGTGACGGCTGTGGATGCGGACCACCTGGATATCTATGGCACGGTCGAGAATTACCGGAAGGGGTTCGAGGACTTCGTCTCCCTGATCCTCCCGGGCGGCGTCTTGCTGATGAAGAAGGATTTGCCTATCGAGCCTAAGTTGAACAAGGATGTTAGACTATATTCCTATTCCGTCGAGGAGGGTGATTTCCATGCGGCGAACATCCGTATCGGTGGTGGTGAAATCATCTTCGACTTTGTGACGCCGGAGTGTGTCATCCGTGACATCCAATTGGGGGTGCCGGTCTATGTCAACATAGAGAACGGCGTGGCCGCCATGGCGATGGCTTACCTGAACGGTGTGACCGAGCAGGAGATCCGTGCGGCGATGAAGAGCTTCGCGGGCGTGAAGCGTCGTTTCGACTTCCACATCAAGACGAAGGATTTCGCCTTCTTGGACGATTATGCGCACCATCCGCAGGAGCTGAAATCGAGCATCGAGTCGGTCCGCGCCTTGTACCCTGGCAAGCGCATCTGCGGTGTCTTCCAGCCTCACTTGTACACACGTACGCGTGACTTGGCGGATGACTTCGCCCGTAGCCTCTCCTTGCTGGATGAACTGGTGCTGCTGGACATCTATCCGGCTAGGGAAAAACCGATCGAGGGGGTCAACTCCCAGATGTTGCTGGATAAGGTGACCATCAAGGATAAATGTCTCTCTTCTAAGCAGGGATTGGTCGATTGCTTGTCGCACAAGGATTTCGACGTGCTGCTGATGGTGGGGGCGGGTGACCTCGATCTGCTGATTCCGGAGGTGGAGAAGAGGATGAGAGAATTAAGAATTAAGAGTTAAAAGTTAAGAGTTAAGCATTGGGTGATGTTACATAAACGTTGGGTGAAAATATCGTTGGTTGTCTTGGTGATCGGCTATTTGTCGTTCGCCGTGAAGATGTTCGCCTACAAGTCGGACGAGACGATTTGCCCAAGGATTCGTGTGACCATCGCGGATGCGCAGAATCTGAACTTCGTGAGCAAGGAGGATGTGCAGAACTTGTTGCAGGATAAATCGGTCTATCCAATCGGTGTCCGCTTGGACCATATCAATACGGACCGTCTGGAGAATTACCTGAAGGGCAAGTCCCGTATCAAGACCGCCGAGTGCTTCAAGACCCCTAATGGTGAATTGAACGTGAGGGTTACCCAGCGTGAGCCGATCCTTCGTGTGAAGGGTATCTACGGCGACTATTACGTGGACAGCGAGCGTAAGATGATGCCGACCTCTACCATCTTTACCGCTTATGTGCCTATCGCCACGGGTTACGTCACCAAAGAGATGTCTTTGGGTGAGTTGGGTGAGTTCGCCTTGTTCCTGCGCGACCACTCTTTCTGGAACGCTCAGATCGAGCAGATCGATGTGGCGAAGAATGGTGAGGTCACTTTGGTGCCTCGGGTGGGTGACCAACTGATCCTTATGGGCACGTTGGAGAATTATCAGGACAAGCTGGATCGACTCTACGCTTTGTATGTGAATGGATTTAATAAAATTGGTTGGAATAAATATAAACAAATCACGCTGAAGTATGAAGGACAAGTGGTTTGTACAAAAAGATAAAGGAGGAGCAATATGGAAGAGTACGAGATTAAGTATTCGGATGTGATCGTTGCGGTGGATTTGGGAAGCCGTAATATCCGTGGCGTGATTGGCCATAGGGATCAGGATGGTAAGTTGGATGTTCTTCGGGCCATTTCCGTGCCTTCGGAGAATAGTATCGTGAATGGTGTCGTCATTAACATTGATAGTGCGGCGCTTCACATCAAACGTTTGATCATTAGGCTACGAAACCTGCTGAATGGTCTGCTGAACAAGTCTTCGGACGACCCTTCTGATCGGGTCTCGTATGATATCACGGATGTCTATGTAGGTCTCCATGGCAAATCCATCCACGGCGAGGTGAACGAATTGTCCCGTCTGCTGAGCTCTGAGACTGTCTCTGAGGAGATCGTCCATGCGATGGAGGAGGAGAACCTGCGCATGAGGATCGACGCCTCTCGTAGGATCATCGATGTCGTCCCTTCCGAATATGTGGTGGATGGCATGGTGGTGGATAACCCTGTGGGTTGCGTCTGCGACAACCTCCGTGCCCGTTTCCTGAACGTGCATGCGGAATGCTCCCTGATGGATAACCTGCGCAAGTGCTTCGACCGCATCAATGAGAGCTCGAGCACGGATGCGGCCTCTGTCATCAAGGTGACTCCTCACTTCGTCTTGTCCTCCCGCTACTTGTCCGACGCGGTCCTCTCTCCTGAACAGAAGGAGGTGGGTTGCATGCTCCTCGACTTCGGCGCACAGACCACTTCGTTGTCTATCTACCATGAGCGTAAGCTTCGCTTCTTGCACGTCTTCAATTTCGGTAGTGATCTTATCACGAATGATATTGCTACGTTGCGCTTGCCTTGGGATATCTCGGAGAAACTGAAGACTACCTTCGGTCAGGCTATGCAGTCTATGGTCACTTCTCCTGTCGTGGTGGACTTGGAAGGAAAACGTGAGGTGGATACGTTGACACTGGCTGGCATCATTGAGTCTCGTGTGACGGATTTCCTCGCCCGTATCAATAGTGCGATGACCATCTCTGGCTACAGCGCTTGCCTGGACTCCATCGTCGTGGTGGGCGGTGGCGCTAAGCTGGGTAATATGATAGAGAAGATAGAGAAAGAGACGGGTATTCCTACCCGCTTGGGTGATGTGCGTGTGCTTTCGCCTAATACGGTGGCGGTGGAGTTCGCTGACGTGACCTATGCTTCCGCCATGGGCATCATGATGGCCGCGAAACCAGGTGGCGTCACCATCCGTGACAATATGGAGTCAAGGCCTAAGAAGAACAAGAAGGAAAACAAATCGGGTAAGATTATACCTTCCTTGTGGGGAAGAATGATGGGTAAGATGGAGGAGAAGGTGGATGAGATCTTCAATGAGAAATGATCCTTCCGTGTGTCATCTCATGGTTTAAGTGGAAATAAAAATTTAACAATATGATAGAGAATCAATTTACAGAAGACGAACTCAACGAAGAGATTGAGGAGCAAGAACAACCGATCATCAAGGTGATTGGTGTGGGTGGCTGCGGCGGTAACGCTGTCAACTACATGTACAACATGGGTGTCAAGAACGTGAATTTTGTTGTCTGCAATACGGATAAGCAGGATTTGCGTAAATCTCCTGTCCCTACAAAAATCCAATTGGGTGAGAAGGGCTTGGGCGCAGGCTGTAAACCTGAAGTGGGCTTGCAGGAGGCGCAGAAGTCTATCGAGGAGATCAATGCTATCCTGGACGATCATACCGAGATGGTCTTCATTACTGCGGGTATGGGCGGTGGTACGGGCACGGGTGCCGCTCCTCTCATCGCCAAAACAGCGAAGGAGAAGGGTATACTGACTGTCGCTATCGTGACGATCCCCGCACTCTTCGAGGGTGACGAGAAGGTCAACCAAGCTTTGATGGGCGTCGAGGAGATGAAAAAGAATGTGGATGCGATTCTCATCATCAATTCCCAGAAGATCTTGGATATGTATGGCGATATGTTCTTGGACGATGCCTACTCCAAGGGCGATGAGATCCTGGCTACCGCCGCGAAAGGCATTGCGGAGATCATCACACTCTCTGGACGTATGAACATAGATATGGCGGACGTTAGAACGGTCATGACGGATAGTGGTGACGCTATCATGGGCGCCGCTAAGGCGAATGGTCAAGACCGTGCCATCTCTGCTATCCAACAGGCGCTGGATTCTCCTTTGTTGGTCAGCACCAACCTCTCCGGCGCTAAGAATATCCTCTTGAATATCACTCATAGCAAAGAGTGCAGAATCACTACCAACGAGGTGACCATCATCCGTGATTACTTGTCTAAACAGATCGACGGTAGCACGAAGATCATTTGGGGTGTCATGCAGGATGATACCTTGGGCGATAACTTGGGCGTGACCATCGTGGCTACGGGCTTCGATTTCTCCAAGCAACGTGGCGCTTCCCAGTCACAACGTCCTTCCGCCCCACAACATGTGTCGCTGAATGGAAACGTGAACAGCATGCCTAACGGACACGCTTCCGTTAACCAACAAAATAATATCGTCTTCACGGTCTCTCCGAACCAACAGCAGAGGAGCGGTCAACCGTTCCAACAACCACAGACTTCCCGCCCGGTGGAGCACCAGCAGGATCCTTATGGCTTCTACTACAGGGAGGAGCGCAACGAGGGGAGAAACGATAGAATGGGCTATTCCCGCCCGAGCGAAAAACAGATGGAACAGATGCCTCATGTCTCTCTGGACATGAGCGATAATGACATGAGCACGCCTTCGTACCAAAGAGGCAATACTCAGTTCGACGTGCAGACGAAACCTAGCCAAATCTCCCTGATGGATATGGATGAGGAGAACAACTCTATCTCCAACAAGAGAAATGGCTTCTTGTATGATAATGTGGATTGATTGAATGGTGGAGACGAAGGATGACATAGTCATTTGCCCGGTCATAGACAACCAGTTCCCCCCGGTCGTGAAGATCGTGGGCGTGGGTGGTTGTGGCGGTAATGTGGTTCAACATGTCTATGAGTCTGGCTTGAAGGAGGTCACTTTCGCGGTGTGCAACACAGACCGCAAGGCGTTGCGTGATTCGTCGGTTCCTGTAAAGGTGCAACTGGGTGACGGCTTGGGCGCTGGTGGCGATCCTGAGGCTGGACTACGTATCGCCGAGAAATGCTCGGAGGATATCTACCAACTCTTCGAGGATGCTCCCGAAATGGCTTTCATCACTGCCGGCTTGGGCAAGGGTACGGGTACGGGCGCGGGCCCATTCGTGGCGCAGACCGCTAAGTCTCGTGGTATCCTGACGGTCGGCTTTGTCTGTTTGCCTCCTGACATCGAGGGGGAGCAGAAGATGAAACTCGCCTTGGAGGGATTGGAGCAGATGCGCAAGAACACGGATGCGGTCGTGGTGGTGGATACCCAGCGGGTCTTTGACCTCTATGATGACCTCTCCATCGAGAATGCGTTCGATAAGGCGGATGATATCATGGCGGACGCCGCAAAGGCGATGGTGGATATCGTCACGAAGAGCGGACGTATGACGATCGATATGGCGGATGTCCGCACTGCCCTGCGCAACGGTGGCGATGTGGTGATGGCTTACGGAAAGGCTTCGGGCGAACATCGTATCGCGGAAGCTATGTCAAACGCTTTGAATTCCCCTTTGCTGCTGCAACCGAAACTCTCTGGCGCAAAAGATATGCTCCTGAATGTCATGACTTCCAAACAGAACGCATTGTATACTTGGGAGCTGAACGAAATTAAGAACATTCTCCGTAATAAGCAAGGGGTCGATAGCTCGACGAACCTTATCTTGGGATATATGTTGGATGAGGGCCTCGGGGACGAACTGAGCGTGACAATCGTCGCGACGGGTCTCTCCCCTGTGATCCGTGAACATGTCTCCCTCGATTGGGAGGAGAGGACTTCTCCGAAGAGTGCTCTCCCCAAACATGAACATGTCGCCTTCCAAGGCTTGGGCGATATGTCGGAGGAGGATATGATGTGGCCTGCCTATGACAGACTGAATCATCGTAAATAATTGTGTTTGTTTTAAAAAAAATATACGACTATGGCTTTATTTGATCAAATCAGCGAGGACATCAAAAAGGCGATGCTCGCTCGTGACAAAGTGAAATTGGAGGCGCTCCGTGGCGTCAAGAAGGAATTCATTGAGGCGAAGACCGCAAAGAATGCGGATGGTGAGTTGAGCGATGACACAGCCTTGAAGATCCTCCAAAAGATGGTGAAGCAACGTAAGGAATCCGCTGCTATCTTCACGGAACAAAACCGCCCTGAATTGGCGGAAAATGAGTTGGCTGAAGCCTCCGTTATCGAAGCCTACTTGCCTAAACAGATGAGCGACGAGGAACTGACCGCCGCATTGAAGGATATTATCGCTGAGGTGGGCGCCACTTCCGCAAAGGAGATGGGTAAGGTGATGGGCGTCGCCTCTAAGAAACTCGCCGGTAAGGCTGACGGTAGAGTGATCTCCGAAAAAGTTAAGACTCTTCTGGCTTAACCTTGCCAGAAGTCTCTCTGCGTGGTCGTCTTGCGATTCCCGACCATGCGAATTGCCACCGAGGCTCTTTGACTTCGGTGGCTTTTGTTTTTTAAGGGGAATTATGTCAATTTATATTGACTTATGGTAATTAATTGACTTTTTGAAACCTGTGTTTAAAAAAATCATTCTCAAAGTTTGACGTTTATCGATTTTATTCTTATATTTATATAGTGAGAAGTTGACAGAAGAGTTTGCCATATTTCTTATGGAACAAAGTGAATCGAAATGATACAAGATTTTGTGATAGAGCTAATTATGTGCGACTGTAAGTGAATGTTGTGCCTTGTTGGATCTGTTTTCGTATTTGCGTTGTTCTTACTATGATATTATTGACGAATGTATACGCGGATGAATAGTCGGTGCACTTGGCTCTTGCACGAGAAGCACTCTTTTAATCCATTGTGGATGAGGCGGAATTAATTGATTCATAGCCTTTTATTGTATGGTTGTTTTGCGATTCCCAACCATGCGTAATGCCACCGAGGCTCTTTGGCTTCGGTGGCTTTCCACTCACTTTTTGGATGCTATTTCATCGTATGATATATTTGTTAGAAAAATTTTTAATTTTTTTAGTGAATTTTTTGTATAAAAATATAGTTATTTATTGCGAAAAGATTATATTTGCATTGTAAGATTACGTCACCGATTGGCATTTGTCATTGGTGGCATATGGAAGGATAATATATAAATCTTCTAGTCTTTGCGATAAATATATTGTGAAATTGATTTAAGTCTTTTGTTCTTTTCGCCCTGGAGATGGACGGTCTTTGAGTGTTCATTCCGATGAGGGTTGAATCGCTTCGGTGAATAGAGGATTTATTAGAAAATATTTGAAACACCTTTTATTTGTAAACTTGCTCATGACATTTTTTGTCATTCGAGCGATGGGTATGGTTGATTGCGATTCTTGGCCATACCAAAAGCCATCGGAGGATTCCCTTCGATGGTTTTTTGTCGCCTGTGTGATACCAATTTCCCCTAATGAGAATGCGTTGTGCCCTATTGTAGAGACGCAAAATCTTGCGTCTCTATTCGTTAATGGTTGGGATGTTGGATTGGTTTATTGTGCAGACGCATAGCATTGCGTCTCTACGGTACGGCGGCAGATTCCGCATGAAAAAAAGAGGGCGGAAGGCCCAATGACCTTCCGCCCTCTGTAGGATTATCCGTGTGGATTATTTGTTCACTCTGAACTTTTCGTTACCGTTCTTGATGAAGTCTACGATTTGCTTAGCGGCTGCGATACCTGCGTTGGTGTTGGCCTCTGTGGTCTGCGCACCCATCTTCTTAGGCGTTGAGAAGTAACGGCCCTCGAACTTAGCGAATTCGTCGTTGGCAGCTGGCATGATGTCCGTGATGTACTTCAAATCCTCGCGCTCTGCCATCAACTTGAGCAACCCAGCCTCGTCGATGACCTCCTTGCGGGCTGTGTTGATCAACACGGCGCCCTTCTTCATCTGACCTACCATCTCGTAGTTGATGCTGTTCTTGGTCTCTGGTGTCGCAGGGATGTGCAATGATACGATGTCGCAAGTCTTGAACAACTCGTTCTGGTTGGCTACTGCCTTCACACCGGCTGATTCGATGGCTGATGCAGGGCAGAACGCGTCGTATGCGTATACGTCCATGCCGAAGCCCTTTGCGATGCGCGCTACGTTGCGGCCTACGTTTCCGAATGCCAACAAACCGAGCTTCTTGCCCATCAACTCAGAGCCGGACTTTCCGTTGTAGAAGTTACGTGCGGCGAATACCAACAAACCGAATACCAACTCAGCTACTGCGTTGGCGTTCTGGCCTGGAGTGTTCATCACGCATACGTTGTGTGCGGTGGCTGATGCCAAATCCACGTTGTCGTAACCTGCGCCGGCACGTACGACGATCTTCAGCTTCTTGGCTGCGTCGAACACTTCAGCGTCGATCACATCGCTACGGATGATGATTGCCTCAGCGTCGGCTGCGGCGTCCAACAATTGCTTCTTCTCGGTGTATTTCTCCAAAAGGACCATGTCGAATCCGGCAGCGTCCAACTCTTTCTTTATACCGTCGATGGCTACTTTAGCGAACGGTTTTTCTGTGGCTACTAATACCTTCATATCTGTATCTTTTTAACGATATAGAGACGTAGCACGCTACGTCTCTACTATCATGGATTATTATTTCTTATTATTTGAATTTTGCCTCGTACTCGTCGATGCAGTCAACCAAAGCCTTCACGCTCTCAAGCGGCAAAGCGTTGTAGCAGGATGCGCGGAAACCACCGACTGAACGGTGACCCTTGATGCCCACCATGCCTCTCTCCGTGGCGAATGCCATGAAGTCCTTCTCGATCTCCTCTTTTCTGTCGAGCAACTCGTCCTTCAACACGAAGCAGATGTTCATGTAGGAACGGTCGTTCTTGTCGGCGATCGTTGGCTTGAAGATCTTACTGTTGTCGATCTTGCTGTAGAGCAGGTTGGCACGCTCCTCGGCGCGACGTTGCATCTCCTTCACACCACCTTGCTTCTTAATCCATCTGAGGTTCAACAATGCAGTGTAAACCGGCAATACCGGAGGAGTGTTGAACATGGAGCCGTTGGCTACGTGTGTGCGGTAGTCCAACATCGTAGGGATGGAACCCTCTTCCTTGGTCAATGCGCTCTCTTTCACGATGACGAAAGTGACACCGGCAGGAGCCAAGTTCTTTTGTGCGCCACCGTAGATGCAATCGTACTTAGCCACGTCGATTGGACGGGAGAAGATGTCGGAAGACATATCGGCGATCAAACGTACTGGTACGTTCGGATCTGCGTGCAACTCCGTTCCGTAGATCGTGTTGTTGGTGGTGATGTGCAAGTAATCCAAGTCAGCTGGTACGCTGTAACCCTTTGGCAAGTAGTTGTAAGTAGTGTCCGCACTGGATGCTACCTCTACGACCTCACCGAAGCGCTTAGCCTCTTTCATGGCCTTCTTTGCCCATACACCAGTGTTCACATAACCTGCCTTCTTGTGGAGAAAGTTGTATGGAACCATGCAGAATTCCAGGCTGGCGCCGCCACCGAGGAAAAGTACTTTGTATCCGTCAGGAATGTTTAACAACTCCTTGAACAATGCCTCCGCTTCGTCTACTACCGGTTGGAAGTATTTCGCGCGGTGACTGATTTCAAGAATGGAAAGACCGTGTCCCTCGAAATCCAAAACTGCTTTTGCGGTGTCCTCGATCACTTCGCGTGGAAGGATGGATGGACCAGCATTAAAATTGTGCATTTTCATATTCTAAACCAATTAGTTATATGTTTGTATTTTAATTTATTCGTTCCCTTTCCTTTTCGGAAATTCGTCGCAAAGGTAACAATTTTCCCTAATCGAAGTATATCTTAACAACTTTTTTTGCTAACAAAATGAATATTTTTCTTTTGTAAACAATTAAAAATGATAGTTTTGGATGACACTTTGTATAAAAATCGATACTTAAACTATCTTTTTGCTATTTTTATCGAACGGAATGACGGATTGACTTACAAATTGTCTGAAAAACATGTTGAAAAAAAACTTTTAGTCTTTTTTGTGTGTCGCATTGTTTTCTTGCGGATAAAAATACGTAAATCTACCACAAAAATATACGTAAATCTTTGGCGCTTAATAAAAAATCAATTAACTTTGCTTTGGTATGACAATTTATGCCGCCATGGGGTGGGTTTTGAGTATACTAATAATAGAGGTAATATTAAGGTACTAAGATATGAAAAGGGTATTATATTTTTTTGTTTTATCCATGTTGTGTCTCCTTGGGGTGGAAGCGAAGAAAGGGGTGAAGGATTTGTCGGTTGCGCCAGAGGATATGAATCTCATTGAGCATCGGCAACAAGATCATGCTTTGGGAGATAAACGTAAATGTACGAAAAAAAAGATGAAAAAAGGGGGAAAAGGAGCTGCATCTCGGTTAAATTCAGATGTCAATTGGTTCTTAGTAAATGATCATTATCGGTGGAATAAGTATCATGCTCTGATCGATGGAAAGGAAATCCAAATAGATGACAATCAACGCAAATCTTTAAAGGATGTCGATTCGCTTTATGAATATTCGTCCATTATTGTCATCAAAGGGATAGAAATAGATATGTTCGATGATGCCGCTTATGGATATGTAGGATACCATGACGTCTATCCTGGCTATGTGGATATCTCCGACTATGAAAAGGAAGATTCTGTGCTTCGTCAGATCCCTCAAGCGGAATTGAAGGAAATGACGACTGGAAATGGTCATGAGGGATATAAGAAGGTAAGATTGATCCCTAAAAGATATATAGAGAAGATGATGATCCGCCGATCTCCTTTGGATTGGGAAACATACAAGAATACAGGGAAGTCTCATCGCATAGGAGAATCCCGTGTGATAGCGGAAATGGACATGCGATCCATTGAGGGAAAATCGTTCGATTTATTTAAAAAAAATGGGATGATTTGGTCGTATGAGGATTTGTCTGCTCTTCAGAATGATGAATACGTGTCATCTTTTATTTCCCGTTATGGACTTACTTGCCGTACATCCCGCAACGCTTTGCTGATGACGTACAGGAAAAGATATGTTTTTATATTAACCCAAATAGAATCTTCGGAAATCGTTGATTTGTTTTGCTATGATACTCGCACGGAGCAATTTTTGGATTTCCGTGAACATATATGGAACATTTTTGGTGCTGACAGGGATGTAGATTATCCTAGAGGGAAAAATGCTGAGATATATCGTTATCTGGCGTTCCTTGACAAGTACCTGAAAAAACATCCTAAGTTTGAGATGTCCGAATTAAGTGATTATCTTATTACAAATGTAGAGATGAAGGCTATGTATGGGTTGTAGAAAAATATAAAACATGAAAAAGAACAATAAGCATAGTAGTCTTGGTCTTGCTGGCTTTTGCAAGGATTGCCGCAAAAGATGTTTTAAGTTTCGACAGTTCTATGGATGTGTATAAGAGATATGATAGTTTGCGCGTCCTCTATCAGAAGAGTGGTGATAAGAAACGGTAGTTCGGCGTGGTCGATTAGGGGAATGGTAATCAAGTCCGTCTAAGAAATTCCGCCATATAACTTCACAAATCAGTTTGGCAAAGATCTGTATCTTCTTCCCGGCGGCAGGTTATCGTGTCGGGGAGAAATACTATGCTGATGGAGGACATTACTACTCTTCTCAAATCCTCACGCGCCATCCTTTTGACACAATAGGATTTGAGTTCTATTCCCGCATTGATGTGGTCGGTGGAATCTCTAGACATTCAGGTCATAGTGTTCGTGCAGTTGCCACAATATGAACATCATCTGTCTCCCCAGGGATTTCTATACCTATGGGAATCAAAGGCAATATAAATGTCTTTTTTTGTCTCGACAGGGCATCCTCAATATCTAGCCCAGGACAACTCCCTGGGAATAATAAAAGAAAAACCACACCATGCGATCAATCCGCTGGTGTGGTTCATTGTGTTGTTCATGCTCGATCCAATTTGTTAAATAACCCCTATTAATTTTTAACAAAGAGGAACTAATTCGTGGTTTAAATCTAACATTTCAAAGATAGGTTACTAAGGCTGGAGAGGATGTGAAAAAATCTTCAGATGTGTAGTGTTTTTTCTTCAATGGATATGAAAAATTAATCATATATGCTTCCCGATATGAATTTTTGCGCATTTTTATGCGATTTTGGAACCGATTCCCTCTTTTGGGGGATTTCTCCGCCCCATTTTCCCCTTCCTTTTTGTAGTAGGGTTGGCCTCTTTTTCGGACTGAATTTTCATGAAAAAGTGGTATGAGAAGAATAATCATTCTGCCTCTCCGTATAGTAAATCGTAAATAGTTAAATAGTAAATGATTGTAAAATCCAATATGGTAAATGAACCCGTCCTGCCCTTTTTGTGGATTATTTTTTGTAATATTGCGTTAGATTTAATTATGTATGAGGATGAATGATTTGTATGATTTCCAAACCCATCACCATTTCTTTTTCGTGGGTATCGCCGGAACGGGCATGAGCGCCATCGCCCAGTATTTGAGGGGCATCGGGAAACGAGTCTCAGGTAGTGACCGCCTTTTCGGAAAGGAAAAAAAGATGTTGATACAGGAACAGTTCGAGCGCCAGGGCATCGAGTGTTTTTTCCAGGACGCCTCCGGGTTGAGTCCCGACGTGGATGTGCTGGTCGTTTCCACGGCTATCGAGGAGTCTAACGTAGAGTATCAGAAGGCGTTACAACTTCATATACCTATTGTGAAGCGGTCGGAATTGCTCGCTTCCATCTCCCGCACCAAGCGTACGATAGCGGTGGGGGGTACCTCCGGCAAGTCTACTACCACGGCGATGGTATACCATATATTGGAGCAGTGTGGCGTCTCGCCATCCATCATGAGTGGCGCGGGCTTGACCTCCCTGCAGGAGCGGGGACTGCCCGGTAATGCTTGGGTGGGGAAGAGCGACTGGTTGGTGATCGAGGCGGACGAGTCGGACGGCTCCATCGTGAACTACACTTCCGAAATCGCCCTTTTGCTCAACATGGACCGTGACCACAAGGAATACGATGAGTTGGAGAAACTATTCAATACGTTCAGAAGCCATACCACAGGTCGCTTCATCGTCAACCAAAGCCATCCGAGGAGCAAGGAGCTCTCTGTGAATAAGGATTATGACTTCGGTGTGGAGACGGACTGCGGCTACGAGGGGAGGGATTTCCGCCAGAAGGGCTTCTCCATCTCGTTCAGTTGCAACGGGACCGAGGTGACGATCCCTGTGATCGGTCGGCATAATATGGAGAATGCGTTGGCGGCCATCGCATGTTGCGCCGCCGTGGGCATCGGCGTGAAGGACTGCGCCAAGACTTTGGCCTCCTATCGGGGCATCTACCGCAGGACCCAGCTGACGGGCGAGAGTAGGGGAGTGACCGTCATCGACGACTTCGCCCATAACCCCGCCGAGGTGGTTTGCGCCATCCGGGCCTGTCAGACTGTCGGGGAAAGAGTCTTCGCCTGGTTCCAGCCACACGGGTTCGGCCCGCTGAAGTTCATGCACAAGGAGTTGGAGCAGGAGGTTATCCCGTCGCTCCGTCCGAACGATCAGTTCATCCTTTCCGATGTCTATTATGCGGGAGGTACGGTCACCCGTGAGGTGACGACCGCCGACGTGGTGAAGGTGATGGAGGCGGCCAGTGACCAGGTGCGTTACTTCCCAGACCGCAAGGATATGATCCCTTACCTGAAGGAGCAGGCGAAGGAGGGCGATGTGATTCTTGTTATGGGAGCGCGAGACACGACCCTGTCGGATTTTGCGCTTGAGATAAAGAATAGCCTATAAAATAGCGACCCCTGAAGTGAGCTTTCCTGCGTCAATAGTGGGAAGAGCCGCTCAGGGGCCGTTCTTTTAGATCATTGGTCTAAAATTTTTCCTGTTGATTCACAGTTGTTTGTAAAAATTCTCAAAAAAAACATGTGAAATTGTTTGGTTGGTATTGGAATATGCCCTACTTTTGCACCCGCTTTCGAACAGGAAAGGCACCCCACTAAAGAGACGGGGAACGAATAAAGAGAGATCTTTGAGGAAATGGCGATAGACGAAAAGGTAAGACAGGAAAGCATAGCAAGCAAGTAAGTCAATTCAACATACGGATGTCCTAGAGCATAAAGAAAAAACAAT